>OKZM01000503.1_pt1 | contig 11739 bp, 10 predicted proteins | sample 1609131 | NCBI WGS metagenome assembly OKZM01 (sample SAMN02675049, study PRJEB24791) | human gut metagenome, SKBSTL061 | isolation source: stool | host: Homo sapiens | place: USA | reverse complement strand
CCGCGCCCTCTGCTCCGATTTAAAATTCGGGAGTTCCCCCGAACCCCCGCAGGGGGGAGGCAAAGGCCCCCTTGTCAAAGGGGGCTGTCACCGTTAGGTGACTGGGGGATTCCGACGGGCTATGCGTTGCAACCCGTTCCCGGGCAACCTCCGCACACTGCAAAGGGGCGGGCTGCCGCCCTCCCTCGCCCCTCTCGTCCGCAACCCATTCACGCTACCTTGCCATTGCCACCTCTTTATCCATTGCATCGTAGGGAGGGGTCTTGACCCCTCCGCAACCTTCCGGCCAACTCCCGCTAACAGGTAACCCGTAGGGGAGAAATTCATCCCTCCCGCGTACCTTCCGCCGCAGCTCACCTCCGCGGGGCGTCGGGGACGCCGCCCCCTACAGCGGCAAACCGTAAGGCTTCGCATTGCCGCCAACCTCAGCGGCGGCCTGGGGGCAGGCCGCCCTACATCCCACTGCCGTTTAACCACCCATACCAAACAAAAAGCCGGGGCGAACATTTCGTTCGCCCCGGCGGTCTTACTTCTTCGGAGTCATAGCCTCATAACCCTTTTCGTTATTTTTCGGACTGTTTCCGCATCGTCATGGGAATCATCCTATCTTTACGCGAATTTTGTTTGCCCTTTCAAGACCTTAACTAACTGTTCATTGGACTTACCCTCTGGTTCGTTATTTGCTCAAAAGCATTTGTGGAACGGAGTAATGTTTGTTATTAAGATCGTTCTTGGGGTAATGGGTCTGATGCCGAGGACCAAAGCCTCTTAACTCTTGTACATTGGAGTATCTCCTTATGGATCAGGTGAAGTTCAGGTACATCCTGTTCGGCGGAGTGGTGACGGTCATCTCTACCAGCCTTCTTTCATCCTAATCTATATTTCATGCGGGGGTCTGTGTTTTGACGGCCCCTGAGTCTGCTAAATAACTGCTAAGCAACCGTGCATCGCTGTTTTTAAATCTTTTACAAGTTATGACTTGCGGCTTCGGATGCGGTTCTTGCGTTTTCAGCAGGCCCAGGCCCGCCGGTGATGAATGGGATCTTTGAAGTTTGCCATTGGACTTGAGCCTCCTTCCTTACGAAATACTGCCGGCGGCCTTTACAATTTCTTTCCGGTCTCTTCCTTTGCCCTCGTGCTGCTGGATCGGAGTCCCTGAAGTGCTTCCTTTTTCACTCCCCGACTTTGGGCAGCTTGCGGAAAATCTTCTTCAGGATGTCGATCTGTTCACGATGGGACTTTGCTGAAGAGCCTTTTGGAAAGTGGCTTCGCTTGGAGTTCTTATCTCCTTATCTCCGGCTGTTTTCTTTCTGTGACTATACTATACCACAGCCCTAAGGTTTCGTCTATTCGCAGACCGCACAACCTTTATGTGCAATATTTGTGCATAATCAGGATTGAATAACACATAGTAAAAGTGGTATAATAGATATGTTGGGCGCGTGTACGCCAACATAAAACCGCTGCTTCTTGGAAAAAAGAAGCAGCGGTTTTTCGCTATATTGGCTTCCCCCGAGGGGGAAGCTGTCGGCGGCCCCGCCCGCCGACTGATGAGGGGCAAACTTGCTGTAATTGCCCATGAACGGGTTGCTGAGGCAAACTCGCCCCTCATCCGGCCCTGCGGGGCCACCGCACCCCTTCTGGCGCTGCGCGCCACCTCCCCCGTATCGGGGGAGTCTGTCCCCAAGGGGGAAGGCTTAAGCTTTACTTTTACATCGTCTCCGGTGCGGTGACCTTGAACATCGTCAGAATGTTGTGGATGACCCCGCGCACGGCCAGGCAGAGCGCGATGCGGCCCTGCTGAACGGCACCCTCGGCATCCAGGATGCGGCAGGCGTTGTAGAAGCGGTGATACGCAGACGCCACGTCGATGCAGTAGCGGGTGATGCGCGCCGGGTCGTACTTCTCGGCGGCGGCGGCGATCTCGGCGGGGAAGGCGGCCAGCAGGCGGATCAGCGCCTGCTCGGCGGGGTCGGTCAGCACGCTGGCGTCCACGGCGTCCGCGCCCTCAAACTTCACGCCCTCGCTCTCTAGCTTTTTCAGCACCGAGCAGATGCGCGCGTGGGCGTACTGCACATAGTAGACCGGGTTCTCGCTGTCGTTGCGCACGGCCAGGTCCAGGTCAAAGTCCAGCGTGGACGAGCTCTCGCGCTGGTTGAAGAAGAACCGTGCGGAATCAATGGGCACCTCGTCCAGCAGGTCGGTCAGGGTGATGGCCTTGCCGGTACGCTTGCTCATGCGCACGGGCTTGCCGTCGCGCATGAGGTTGACCATCTGCATCAGCACGATGTCCAGACGGCTGCCGTCCAGCCCGATAGCGTCCATCGCGCCCTTCATGCGGGCCACATGGCCGTGGTGGTCGGCACCCCAGACATCAATGGCCTTGTCAAAGCCGCGCACGGCCAGCTTGTTGTAGTGGTAGGCAATGTCGGCGGCAAAATAGGTCGGGATGCCGTTGGCGCGGACGAGCACCTCGTCCTTGGCCTCCTCCTCGCTGCCGTCGTCGGTCTTGCGCTTGTTGACGACGCCGTACTTGGCGGCGTACTGGGCGCTGCGGTACATGATCGCGCCGTCCTCGGCCTTGTAGCACGCGCCGGTCTCCAGCAGCTTGTCCACCACGGCCCTGACTGCGCCGGAGCTGTGCAGGTCGCTCTCGTGGAACCAGACGTCGTACTTGATGCGATACTTGCCGAGATCGCGCTGCAAACCGGCAATGTTCTTGGGCAGAGCGTCGGCGACGATGGCCTTTTTCAGCTCGTCAAAGTCCTTGTTGACGTAAGCGTCGCCGTGGACCTCGGCAAACTCCTTGGCGCGGGCGATGATGTCCGCGCCCTGGTAGCACTCCTCGGGCAGCGGGCAGGCGTCCTCGCCCTTGTACAGCTGCAGATAGCGGATGGCCAGGCTCTTGCCGAACTTCTCGATCTGGTTGCCCGCGTCGTTGATGTAGAACTCGCGGGTCACGTCGTAGCCGGCCCAGTCCAGGCAGGCGGCCAGGCCATCGCCCAGTGCGCCGCCGCGGGCGTTGCCCATGTGCATGGGGCCGGTGGGGTTGGCGGAGACGAACTCGACGTTATACTTCTTGCCTGCGCCCGCGTCGGTGCGGCCATATTCAGGGTTGGCGACAGCGGCGCGCACGACGCTGGTGAACCAGTCCTGGCCCAGGAACAGGTTGATGAAGCCGGGGCCGGCGACCTCAAAGCGGTCAAACAGGCTGCCGTCCAGCTGCAATTTTGCGGTAATGGCTTCTGCGATCTGGCGCGGTGCCTTGTGGAAGGCGCGCGCACCGGCCATGGCTACGTTGGACGCAATATCGCCGTTTTTGACGTCAGCCGGGATCTCGACGATGAAGTCGGGCAGTGCGGCCTCGGGCAGGGTGCCGTCGGCGACAGCCGCCTTGACGGCGTCGGTCAGCAGCGTGCGCGCCTGTGCCAGCGCCGCCGCCCGCGGGTTGTAGTTTTTATAATCCATGATGAACCTCCTGTGGGGGATTTTCTATTGCAATAACGCGGTTGAGGGCCGGACATATCCGGCCCCTGCAGGGAAGCAAATTTTTACGCCTCCGGCAGTTTATCCACCGTAATATCGACTAAGTTCCGGCTGATGAAGCTCTCGGCGCCGGAATCAAGGGTGTAGCTGAATTTCAGCCTGCCGCCGTTCTCGTCGAGCCGCTGCTCAATGACGTCGGCGGCCACGCCCAGACTGACCGAGCCGTAGCCGGTCTCGTAATGGCAGAGATGGCGCGTGCCCTTCTCGATGATGAGTTGGCTCGACTGTTTGCCGAACCGCAGCATCGAGACCTTGCGCGCGTCCTCGGCCACCTTGACCGTCGTTGTGCAGCCCTCATAGCCGGTGGTCTCGGTCTCCTTGTAGACAATATAGTAGGCACCGTCCTTGTGGACGAGCGAGCCGCGGGTCATCAGCTCCACGGTATCCGTGTCGCCCCGCTGCTCCATCGTGCCCTTGATGGTGATCAGATAGTTTTCTTCCATGGTGTACCTCTACGCTAAAGCCTTCCCCCTCGGGGACAGACTCCCCCGATACGGGGGAGGTGGCGCGCAGCGCCAGAAGGGGTGCGGTGGCCCGCAGGGCCGGATGAGGGGCGACCTTCCGTCATTGCTCGGTAAATGGGCGGCCACGGCAACCCGCCCCTCATCAGTCACCTTCGGTGACAGCTTCCCCCCCATGGGGGAAGCCTCGGCTAAAAGCCTTCCCCCTCGGGGGAAGGTGGCCCGCAGGGCCGGATGAGGGGCGACCTTGCCATTACTGCCTGTAAATGGGTAATGCCCGGAAACTTCGCCCTCATCAGTCACCTTCGGTGACTGCTTCCCCTAGTACGTCTCAATCGCGATTCTTTCCACCGTTCCGCCGGCGTACTCGCCAAGAAACGTGTGTGCCAATTCGTCAAAATTGTCGGGGGTGTCGCTGACAAAATACCGCGCGGTGCCGCCTGTTTTTTTGCCGTTCAGCAGCCCTAAATCGTCCAGCGCCGCCGCGGCGGCCTGCGCCGTGACCTTGCCGGAATCGACAAGATGCACCTCGTCGCCCATAAAGTCCCCGATCATCTTTTTCAACAGGGGATAGTGGGTGCAGCCCAAAATCAGCGTGTCAACGCCCGCGTCCTTCAGCTCCTGCAGATACTCCGCAATGATCAGCTTTGTGACCGGGTTGCCGTCGTTGAAATAGCCGTTCTCGACCAGCGGCACAAACATCGGGCAGGCGCGGGCAAAAATCTGCACGTCGGGCATCATGTCGCGAATGATGGCGGCATACGACCCGCTGCGCACCGTGGCCGCTGTGCCGATGATGCCGATTTTGCGGTTCCGCGTCGCGTCCACCGCCGCGCGGGCCGTGGCACCTACAACGCCGGTAAACGGCACGGGCAGCCTGGCGGCCTCCTCCGGCGGATAGGTCGAGGACACCGTGCCGCAGGCGGCAATGATAAATTTCACGTCCTTCTGCAATAAAAAGCGGATGTCCTGCCGCGCGTACTGGACAATGATGTCCCGCCCGCGGCTGCCGTAGGGCACGCGGCCCGTGTCACCGAAGTAGACGATGTCCTCACCGGGCAGCACGCGGCGCAGCTGGCGCACGGCGGTCAGCCCGCCCAGGCCGCTGTCAAACACGCCGATGGGCCGTGTGTCCATCAGTAGGCCCCCTTTCGGCGGTGGACGGCCAGCGTCAGCAGCTTGTCGACCAGCGCAGGATAGCTGTAGCCCTCGTGTTCCATCAGCTTGGGGTACATGCTGATGGACGTAAAGCCCGGCAGGGTGTTCAGCTCATTGCAGAGCACCCGCCCGGTGCCGCGCGCAACGAAGAAGTCGCAGCGGGACAGGCCGGAGCAGCCCAGCGCCAGATACGCCTTGCGGGCTTCGGCGCGGACCTCGTCGAGCTTTTCCTCGCTCAGATGCGCGGGGATGACGGTCTGGGACACGCCGTTTTTGTACTTGTCGTCGTAGGTGTAGAACTCGGCCCCGGCCAGGATCTCGCCCGGGCGGGTCGTGGAGACGGTGGACGGGTCATCGGGGTTGCCGATGGCGGCGCACTCGACCTCCTGCGCGTCCACGAACTCCTCAAACACGACCTTGTCGTCCTCACGCAGGGCGATTTCGACGCCCTTTTCCAGCGCGGCGCGGTCCGCAGCCTTGGAGATGCCGACGCTGGACCCCGCGTTGGCGGGCTTGACGAAGATGGGGTAGCCGAGCTTTGCCTCGATGCCGTCCAGCACCACGGGGCCGTTCAGCTCCAGATCGGCGCGGCTAGCGGCGACCCACTTGCAGTGGGGGACCCCGGCGGCGTCCATCAGGGCGTTGGCGACGGCCTTATCCATGCAGACGGCGCTGCCAAGCACGCCGCAGCCCACATAGGGGATGCGGGCCAGCTCAAACAAGCCCTGGATCGTGCCGTCCTCGCCGTTTTTGCCGTGCATGACGGGTGCGCAGATGTCAATGTGGACCAGCTCCGCCCTGCCGTCCTTCAGCAGCCAGATGCCGTGGTCCTTCCGGTCCGGGCTGAGCACGCAGGGCGTGCAGTCGCCCTGCTCCCAGCTGCCGTCGGCCATAGCCTCGGGCGTGGGGCGGCAGGCCAGCCAGCGGCCATCCTTCGTGATACCCACGGGGAAAACCTCATATTTGTCCGCGCAGGGCTTCTGACCCAGTGCGCGCAGCCAGGCCGAGGCCGACACGCAGCTGACGTCATGTTCACTGGAAACGCCGCCGAAGAACAGTGCGACGCGCAGCTTGGAATTTGTATTCATCAAAAAGACTCCCTTTGTTCAATGTGGCCGTGCCCTTTGGGCACACTACAAGTCTTCAGCTTATTATCATAACATATTATGCGTGCGTTGGCTAGATTATTTTTGGAAAATTTCTGAACCGGGAACAGAAGTCCGTAGGGGCCGGGCACGCCCGGCCCGCAGCCTCGCCATTACCACCCGTTTATCCTTTACATTGTAGGGAGGGGTCTTGACCCCTCCGCTGCCTCCCGGCAAACCACCGCTAACGGATAACCCGTAGGGGAGAAATTCATCCTTCCCGCGCACCTTCCGCCGCCGCCAACCTCCGCGGGGCGTCGGGGACGCCGCCCCCTACAGCGGCGATCCGTAAGGCTTCACATTGCCGCAAACCTCCCCGGCGGCCTGGGGGCAGGCCGCCCTACATCCCAATTTATCACAGCTCGCAGGGCGGGGGGAGGCCTCACCACGCCGCAACTCTCCCCCAAAAACAAAAAACCGGCCCGCCACACCCGGCGGGTCGGTCAGTCGTCCAACCTGATTTTATAACGCTTGATCAACGCGGCCTGGTCAAGCAAAAAACGCTTCTGGCTGGGGGTGAAGCTGCGGTAACACGTCAAAAGCTGGCGCTCGTCATCGACGGCGGGGGTCTCGTGCCCCAGCAGATAGTCAATGCTCACGCCAAAATAATCCGCGATCCGCCGCAGCGTGTCATAGTCCGGCTCACGGATGCCCTGTGTGTAGTTGCTCAACGTGGACGCACTAAGGCACAGCTTGGGTGCAAGGTCTTTGAGCTTGATTTCCTCGCAATCAATTAGATAGCGTAATCTTTCATTAAAGTTCATAAAAAGTGCCCGATTTCCTATAAATTCTAAGCTAGAGAATAGCAAAAAAACACAAAACGGGTTTTTACAGCACGTTTTGGCTTGACAAAACACGAACTGTGTTATAAAATGACAATATGAAATGCCGATGAGGTCTTGAAGTGTCGGCACAAAGACAAACAACTGGAGGAAAACAAGATGTTCAAAAAACTGAAAGACAAAAAGGGCTTCACCTTGTAGAGCTTATAGTCGTTCTGGTAATCCTGGCCATCCTGGCCGCTCTGCTCATCCCCGCTCTGACCGGCTACATTGACAAGGCTAACTATGAAAAGGTCATCGCTAGCACCCGTCAGGTCGTTATGGCTGCCCAGACCGATACGTCTGAGGCTTATGCAAGCATTGAGGGCGGCAAGTTTACTGTCCTCACCCTGAGCAAGGATTCTACTCCTAAGTTGGGTGATGTTGTGAAATTGGCTGAAGTTGGTACGGTTGATGATAAAGGCGAGATTACCTACAAAAATGGTATCACTAATGTTACGGTTACGATTACCGATAACGGCCATGTTTCTCAGGTTACTGTTACGCAGAATGGCTTTAAATGCACCTACGATGAGAACACTTCTACTGTTACCAATCCTCTTTACAAGAGCGGCAACTATGCAGTTGAGAAGGTCGCTGCTACTGCCGGTAAATAATAAATGCTAATTCTCCCACCACCTCCCGTGGTGGGATTTTTTGTTGCCGCCTACCTTATTATACCCGTCGCAGCGCTGTCGGGAGATTTGTAGGGAGCGGTCTTGACCGCTCCGCAGGCCGTCAAAAAAATGCGTCCCTGCCTTATTGCGTGTGTAGGGGCGACCATTGGTCGCCCGCCCACTTACCGCCGCAACGCATTTTCCGGGACGGTTTTCTTGCAAGGCAAACGGGCACGGGCGAGCAAAGCTCGCCCCTACAAGCGTTTTTCGGCAGTTCCGCGGAGGGGGCAAGACCCCTCCCTACAGAGCAAAAGGAAAAATCCGCATCAAAGGAAACGTGCCCGGGAGAGATAAATCCCGCCCCTGCGCACAAGAGGCAAAGCTGCAATAACGGCAAAGCTGCGGGCCGGGCGCTTGGCGGCGCACAACGAGCGCCGCCAGTTTGCAAGCAAACTCGCTCGTGCGGTTGTTTGCCCCGCAGGGGCAAACATTGTTCGCTCCACGCTCACAACCCCGCAATGCCCGGCCCCTACGCCTCTGTATGCCTTAACGCCTTTCACTCCTATCTCCTAAACTCCTCACTCTTTTCAGGTGCTCACCATGCCCCAAACTCCAAAGCTGTCTCCACAACAAAAGGTCGCGCTTGTGGAAAAAATCAAAGCAGGCGAGATCAGCCGCCAGGCCGCGGCGCAAAGCGTCGGCGTCAGCAACACCACCGTGCGCCAATGGCTGCGCATCTATGAATCCGAGGGTGCAGACGGCCTTGCACCCCGGGAAAAGTCCCGCCACCTTACCGCCGAGGAAAAGCAGGCCGCCGTGGCGGAGTACCTCGCGGGCGGGGTCTCGCTGTTTGACGTCTGCAAAAAGTACGGCATCCGCAGCCCGCAAAACCTGCAAAAACTCGTGGAAAAGGCGCAGGCGGGCGGCGAGCTGCGCGGCTACCACGGCGCGTCCCGCCACAGGGGCGGCGCGTACACCACCGCCGCGGACCGGGAAAAGATCGTGCGGGAATGCCTGGCCAACGGCTGCGATTACGGCGCAGCTGCGTTAAAATATAACGTCGATTACAAGGCGCTGGTGCATTGGGTGGGGCAGTACCGTGCGGGCGCGGCCCTGCACGACGCCCGCCACAGCAGCGAGGGCACAAGCCGCGCCAAGGGCCGCGCCCGCACCGTGCCGCCGATGCAGCGGATGGTCATGGTGCTGGACTGTCTGGAAAACCGGAAAAATTACGGCGCTATGGCGCAGAAATACGCGATAGCCTACCACCAGATCTACCGCTGGGTGCAGCGCTATCTGCAGGACGGCTGGCTCGGCATGAATGACCGCCGCGGCCCCGCCGACGACCCCGACCCGGCGGGGGAGTGGGGGAAGATCGCCCCCGCCGGTGAGGCCGACGCGGAGCTGTGGGTAGCCAAATGCAAAGGCGTACCGGAGGCTTTGCCCGCCATGCTGCGCCGCGCCGGGTATAGCTGGATGATGATTGCAAAAATTTTGTTTGATCTGGCGAGGATGTGAACCCCCAAGCCTTCCCCCGCGGGGGAAGGTGGCCCCGCAGGGCCGGATGAGGGGAGAGCTTGCCGCGGCAGCCCGTGTACGGGTCATATCGGCAAGCCCGCCCCTCATCAGTCAGCGGTCGGGGCCGCTGACAGCTTCCCCCAAGGGGGAAGCCGCTCGACGGAAAAATCTGCAAAAACCCTATTGACAGGCACTTGCTTTTGTGGTAAACTAATCGTTGTAAAAAAAGCAGCAACCGGCAGTAGGCCGTCGGCTCACCTTGAGGGTTTGCAAAAGCCCCGGGTCATACCATGATTACGCACAACAGGTGCGCAACTTCGTATGTTCGGCGGCTGCTTTCAATGGCAGCCGCTTTTGTCATTATCATACACTTGTGGGAGGTGTGTTACAATCGCCAGCAACAGCAAATCCAACGAACTGGAGATCAATGAGCAGATCCGCGACAAAGAAATCCGCCTGATCGGGGCAGATGGCGCGCAGATGGGCATTATGAGCCCGCGCGACGCACTGAAGATGGCTATCGACAAGGACCTTGACCTCGTCAAGGTCGCGCCGCAGGCCAAGCCGCCGGTGTGCAAAATTCTTGATTACGGTAAATACCGGTTCGAGATGCAGAAAAAGGAAAAGGAAGCCAAGAAGAACCAGAAAGTGGTTGAACTCAAGGAGATCCGCCTTTCCCTGAACATCGACACCAACGACTTCAACACCAAGGTGAACCAGGCTGCCAAGTTCCTGCAGCAGGGTCACAAGCTCAAGGTGAGCATCCGGTTCCGCGGCCGTGAGATGGCACATACCAGCCTGGGTCTGGATGTCCACAAGCGTTTTGCCGAGGCGTTGGAGGGCAAGGCCGTCATCGACAAGCAGCCCAAGCTTGAGGGCCGCAGCATGATGATGTTCATGTCCCCCGTTCCCAACAAGTAAGAAAGTAAACTCTCTAGGAGGAAACAACAATGGCTAAAATGAAGCTCAAGACCCTTTCCGGCGCCAAGAAGCGCTTCAAGATGACTGCTTCCGGCAAGATCAAGCGCAATGCGTCCAAGCGCCGTCACATCCTGACCAAAAAGACCACCAAGCTCACCCGCGGCCTGCGTATGCCCAAGTACGTCGACAAGACCAACGAGGCTGCCGTCAAGAAAATGATGCCCTACGGTGGCTAATCACTAAGACATTTAAAGGTCAGTTACTACCAGTTACAGACAAAGGAGATATAAAACATGGCTCGTATTAAAGGCGCTACCATGACGCACAAGCGTCGTGCTAAGACTCTCAAGCTCGCAAAGGGTTACTACGGTGCTAAGTCCAAGCACTTCCGCATGGCCAAGCAGGCCGTTATGAAGAGCGGCAACTACGCTTTCGTCGGCCGTAAGCAGAAGAAGCGCCAGTTCCGCAACCTGTGGATCACCCGCATCAACAACGCTGTTCGTGCTCAGGGTATGAACTACTCCACCTTCATGAACGGCCTGAAGAAGGCCGGCGTCGAGCTGAACCGCAAGATGCTGTCTGAGATGGCCATCCACGATCCCGCCAGCTTCAACGCTCTGGTCGAGACCGCCAAGAAGGCTCTGTAATAGCTTGCATAAAAGACTCGCGCACACGCGCGAGTCCTTTTGTGTTTAAAGGGGGAAATGGCAAAAAAGCGGGCAACCAAGGAAAGCTCTCCCCTCATCCGGCCTGCGGGCCACCTTCTCCCCCAAGGGGAGAAGGCTTGAGGCCGCCGACGGATGAGGGACGGCCTTCCGGCAGACTGCCGTTTCCCTTTATTCATACAAATCAGTTGATTTTATCCAAAAGGGGCGCTACAATGGAAACGATCACAAGCCGCGAAAACGCTAAGATCAAATACGCCTGCGCGGTGCGCGACTCAGAAAAGCAGCGCGCCGCCGACGGGCTTTTCTTTGCCGAGGGGCCGAAGCTCTGCCTGGAGCTGGCCAAAAGCTGCACGCCGCGTGCGATGTATGCCACGGCGGCGGCGCTGGCAAAAACGCCCGAGCTGGCCCAATTCGACCCCGCCGAGATCGCGCCCCATGTGGCCGAAAAATTAAGCGGCACCAAATCCAATCAGGGCGTGTTTGCCCTGTTTGAAACGCCCGTGCCGCCCGCGGACACGCTGGACACGGCCCGCCGCATTTTGATGCTGGAGGGCGTGCAGGACCCCGGCAACGTGGGTACGCTGCTGCGCAGCGCTGCCGCGTTCGGCTTTGATGCCGTCGTGCTGGGGCCGGGCTGCGCGTCGCCGCTGTCGCCCAAGACGCTGCGGTCCTCGATGGGCGCGGCGGGGCGGCTGCCGACGCTGCACAGCGACGATCTGCCCGCCGCGCTGGCCGCCCTGCGTGCCCGCGGCGTAACGACGCTGGCGACGGCGCTCTACCGCTCCCGTCCGCTGGACGAGGCCGGGAACGATTTCCCGGGCGGGCTGTGCGTCGTCATCGGCAGCGAGGGGCAGGGCCTGACGGACAAGATCGGAAGAGCGTCG
>OKZM01000494.1_pt1 | contig 11891 bp, 9 predicted proteins | sample 1609131 | NCBI WGS metagenome assembly OKZM01 (sample SAMN02675049, study PRJEB24791) | human gut metagenome, SKBSTL061 | isolation source: stool | host: Homo sapiens | place: USA | reverse complement strand
CCGATCTTAGCCCATGACGCTTGTGAGGATGAGCAGCATCATCATGCCGCCGCCCGCGCCGATGAAGCCGCAGATCATGCCGATCATCGCGCCGCAGACGAGCGACTGCACCGCGCGCTTTTTCGCGTCCACCTGCGCCATCGTTTCCTTCGTGGTCATCACGGGGCGCAGGATGAATTTGACGCCCAGCAGGAACGTCATGAAGACGGAGAAGCCGCCCATCGTCGCCGAGGGGACGAGGCTTGCCGCGTAGCTGCCGATGACGGTGAAGAGCAGCACGCTCGCCATCATGATGAGGCCGTTTTTGATGTCGAGATTCTTGTTTTTGTGGTAGGTGTAGGCCGAGACGGCGCTCGCGAGCACATCGGACGAGAGCGCGATGCCCACGGCCATGTAGGGCTCAACGCCCAGAAAGGTGATCAGCATGGGGCTGATGACTGCGGCGGCGCTCATCCCGGCAAAGCCGGTGCCGAGCCCCGCGCCCATGCCCGCAAAAAATGTGACCAGAACGGTTGTCAGGATACTCATGGTTCGTTTGCTTCCAGAATTGCATCAAGATTGCTTTCGATCTCCGCGAGCGCCGCGGCGAAGGCTTCCCGCCGCGCTTCGTCCATGCCTGCAAAGAGGCTCTCGGAAAAATCCTTCTGGAGCTGCCGCCCGCGCGCGAGGATGGGCGCTGCCTTTTCGGTGCAGAGAAGCTCCGTCTTCCGCCGGTCGCCCGCCACCGCGCAGCGCGTGAGATATCCCTCCTGCACGAGCTTTTCCACATTGACCGACACGAGATTTGCCTTGAGGCGGCGGATCTCCACGATCTCGCTGGCCGTTTTATAGGCCGGGTTGTTCCCCAGGAACATCAGGATATCGAAGGCCGTCTGCGGCAGGCCCAGCTCCTTGCAGAGCGGCTTGCACACTTCGCTGTAGGCCAGAGCGATCTTTCGGAAGATCGATATGCTTCGGTTCATGCCCTTCCTTCTTTCTTTTTTGTATTGTTCATTTTTGAAGTATTATGGTCTGCGATGTCCCCTATGTCAACAGGCGGGACGGAAAAATTTTCGCTCCTTTTCCACAGGAACTGATCGCCCTGTGGAAGCTGCGGAACAAAAAATACGCTGCGGATTGCTCCGCAGCGTATTTTTTGTGTGGCCGCTTACTTGGCGGCGCGGTAGAGGAAGGAAACGATCTGCGCACGCAGGCAGTTGCTGTTCGGGGAGAAGGTGGTGTCGCTCGTGCCGGTGGTCACGCCCGCGTTGACGGCCCACTGCACGGCGGGGGCGTAGAAGGCGCTCGCGCTCACATCGGCAAAGGCGTTCGTGCCCTCAGCCTTCGGTGCGCCGGCCGCTCTCCACTGGAAGGTGACAGCCTGTGCGCGCGTGACGGAGGCATCCGGGGAGAAGGTCGTGCTGCTCGTGCCGGTGGTCACGTTGTTTTCCACCGCCCACGCAACGGCCTTTTCGTAATACGCGCCGCTCTTCACGTCGGTGAAGGACGTGGCCGTGGACTTCGGCTCGGGGCTGCCGTTGGCTCTCCACAGGAAGGTGACCATCTGGCCGCGCGTGCAGCTCGCGTTCGGCGCAAAGGTCGTGGCGGTCGCGCCGGAGGTGATGTTCTCCGCAACGGCCCAGACAACGGCGTCGGCATAGTAGGCGTCGTCGGCGACATCGGTAAAGGGAAGCGACGCAGAGCCGTCGTAGTTCTTGTCGCTCAGGACGGAGGAGAAGAGGAAGTTGCTGAGGTACGCATACTCGTCTCTCTGGTGGACCTTGTTGGTCAGGGAGTTTGCAAAGAGGACAACGTTCATGCCGTTTTCCTTGTAGGCAAAGCCCTGCACGCCGCCGTTCATGTAGGCCTTGAAGCCCGCGGCGCGCTCGGCAGTGTTCGTGGGGATGAAACCCTCGGTGGGCGTCTTGGTCTTATCGCTCTTGACGAGGACCGTCGCGGAGGCGGGGACCTTGGAGAAGAAGCCGAGGCCGTAGGCGTAGAGGATATCGTCGCCGTCAGCAATGTAGCTCGCGTTCACAAGGGTCTTGTTGGGATAGACAACGGGGGTCAGGCAGTCCATCGCGCCGTCCAGCTCGGTGTATTCCACGCCGGCGATGAGGTCAGAGGCGGAGGACGCTGCGGAATAGCTGTAACCGATGTACGGCAGGCCGTTTTTCACGGCGGTCTTTGCGGCGGCGTCGAGCTTCGTCGCACCTGCGGCGTCCGCCTTGGTCACGTCGGAGGTCGTGGTGAAGCCCATGAGGTTCATCGCGGCGGTATCATAGTTCCAGCCGGCGCTCTGGCTGATCTGCGGCGCGTAGACAAATCCCTTCTCGCTTTCAGCAGGCGTGCCGGGGACGTAGACGGTCGGGGACTTGGTGATGATCTTCGCCTTCACGCTCGTCTTGTCGACGCCCGCGGCAGAGAGCAGATACTTGCCCGCGACGGTCTGATAGTCGGCGTAGGAGCAGATGAAATCGCCCATGTGGTCGCCGCTCGTGACCATGCCGACGGTCTTGCCGGCCTTGAGAAGTTCGTTGACGGCGGCGGTGGAGTCTTCAGAGGCGTTAGAGATGATGACGTCCTTATTCTTGTCGCCGGTGAAGTAGGAGGTCAGCGCCTTGGTGTAAGCGAGCGCGTCGTCGTGATCCATCGCGTCGCCGCAGACGGCGGAGATGCTCTTGTAGGCGGCGGGCTCGGCCACGGTGACCATGTCGAAGCCGCGCGTTTCATTGAAGGAGGTGATGCCCTCGGAGTAGAGGATCGTCCAGCCGTTGATCAGCGTGCCGTCATACAGCGCGCCGTTGGCGACAGAGCGCTTGGCCTGATACATCGAGACGATCATCGTACCGGCGGGGTAGGTAACGCCGTCATAGGTGAATTCCTTTTCAGTCACGTTGACCTTGACGTCGTTTCTCGTGAGCCACTCCATCATGTCAGAAGCGGCCTGGAGGTTGGTCTGGTTCTCGCCGTCGAGCGGAATGATGTAGCACTCGGGATAGAAATTGCCGTTCTGGCCCGCGCCCTTGTACTCGGGACGGAAGACGTCCATCTCCGCGCCCTCCACGTCGTTCTGGTCGCACAGCCACTGGCCGACCATCTCAAAGGCATCGGAGTTAAAGTTCTTCACGCCGCGCTGGAAGATGGTGACCTGGGATTCGAGATAGGAAAGCTTCTCCGCGGCAACATAGGCGGCGTTGCCGAGGATACCGTACTGCGCCGCCTGAGCGGTATCGTCGTTGTAGGCGGGCAGCTCAACGGTGTAGGCAACGGTGCCCTGGAGCATGGCGAACTGGGGGGTGTAGCTCGTGGACATATCGTCCCACGGGTCCTCCCAGTAGGTCTCGGTGCCGCTGCCGGTGTAGCTCAGGTAATCGCGCTGAGGGATCACATAGCTGTTGTAGCCATCGTTGTTGGCGACCGCCGCGATGCCCAGCGCCTCGCCGCCGGTGATGAGGTGGTTGGCGAGCAGGTCGTACTCAAAGTTCGGCTCGTGCGGGGGATCGCAGGGCTCGCACTGGAAGGCCTGCACGCGGCCGTGGAACTCGGCAAGCGACATGGGGTTGAACGTGCCGATGAGCTGCTGCATGTTGGCCGTCTCGCTCGTGGTCTGGAAGGAGTTGTCGCGGTTGAGGTCATAGCCATTGGTGGAATGTCTCGTCAGGTAAGTACGTCCGTCGACGTTCTCCTCGGGGACGAGGATGAAGAACACGTCGGACAAAAGCTCGTCCTTGACGTTCACGCTCTTATTTTCGACGGTGTAATACTCTTCAAGGTCGACCTTGCCGGACTTGCCGTTGTTGTCAGCGGTCAGGTAGCCGAGGTAGCTGGCCGTATCCTTGACGAGGTCGGGAACGGCGACGCTGCCCTCCGCGCCGACAGGGCCCATCTCTTCCTTGAGCTCTTTTTCGCCCGCGGCGGTGAAGCCGGTGAGGATCTTATAGTCGATGGTCTTTTCGCTCGTGATCATCTTGGCGAAATCGAGCACGCCGTCGGTGGCGGCGACCTCGTTGGAGTGGATGTTGGAATACATCACGGGCACGCGGATCTCGTCGAGCGCGCCGGACTTGATCTGGGCGAGCACAGCGTCAGGATCGGTCTCGGCCTGCTCGGTCAGGGCGAGCCACTTGCTCACGCTCGCCTTGGAGTCGGCGACGATCAGGTAGGGCATATCACGGCCCGCGGTGGACTGGCCCATGGAAAATTCTTCCACGTAGAGACCGTTTTTCGTGCCGTTTGCCACGATCGTATCGAGCTCCTTGTAGATCTCCCACATGGTGTTGAAGTTTTCATACGGCGCAACCTTGACAGGTGCGGAGCCGATCACCTTGCCGCTATTTTTGGCCGTCAGGCCAAAGTAACCGCACAGGTCGATGTAGTAGCCGCCGTTCACATGGGGCACGCTGTAATCGGGCGTCGTCACGCCGGTTCTGCGGTTGGTGGAGTAGAAGTAGTTATTCACGTGGAAGCTCACGTCGAGGACGGTCTTGCCGTTTTTCTCATTCGCCGTCAGCTTGATGTCCGTGAACTGATGCTCGTCCTTGCCCTCGGTCATCCAGCTGTCGAGATCTCCGCCCGCGAAGGCATAGGGGAAGAGCTCTTCGTTGACGTAGGGGCGGGAATCGTCGCGCTCGAGCGAGAGCGAAACGGTACCGGCGCTGACGGCCGCGGCGAGCGCATCCTTCGTCATGCCGGACACGGGGATGGAGAGGGACACGTCCTTGCCGTTTTCATCGGTGACAAGGGTGATAGTCGCGTCGACCGGGAATTTCGTTCCCAGCAGCGCATCGTCCTTGGGGTTCATGTCCTGGTAGCTGACGGCAAACGCGGACGTGACCGCGAGCGAGAGCGTCATTACCAGGGCCATCAGCAGCGCGAGCGCTTTGCTGACAGAGTTTGGATAATGTTTCATGGTTTTCGTCCTCCAGAGTGGTCTTATGCCGCCACACACAGCGGCGGAAAGTTGATGAGTTTAGTGTAACTCAATAAAAATACATAGTCAAGAGAATATTCATACCTAATCCCGCCAAATTTCAGCGTTGAATCTGTATTTTTGTTCATCATTTTTCACAAAGCAGTGCGTCAAGCCCCCGTCTTTCAGATCCTTTTGTGAATGTATTCGCAAATTTATACAGAACCGTGCTGCATAGGATATTCTTCTTCGTCGCGATTGCAAATGACGGCGGGGCGCATTATAATAAGAGGCAATCATCATTCAAACGCAGGAGGAACCGAATATGCGGCTGCAAAGCGCAATCTTTACACTGGGCGATACCCTCTTCACCCCCGACGGCGCGGCGCGCGAGGGACTCGACAAGGCGCTCTCACTTTTTAAGATGGAGGGCGTGTGGCTCGGCGCGGTGACGGCGCTCAGCGCGGAGGACGCGCAAAAAGCGCTCGAAAAGGCGGGGCTTAACTCTTATTTTCGCTTCGTGCTGACAGAATCCGTCGCGCTCTGCAAGGCGGACAGCGGCACGATGTTCGAGCGCGCGATGAAGCGCCTGCACTCGCAAAAGGACGATACGATCGTCTTTTCCGGCTCGCTTGCGGCGATCCAAAACGCGAAGGACGCGGGTTTTCGCACCGTGGCGGTGCAGGGAAGTGCGGGCGCGGCGGACTGGTCGACGATGCAGCAACTCGCCACGCAGAGCCTTGCGCAGTACAGCGAATTGTTGGAAGATTCTGTGTGAATTTTGGAATAACGACAGGATTCGACGTTTTTTAGTTGCAGTTTTTCTCAACTGTGATATAGTAAGAATATAACTATCAGAAAGGAAGGTTCGCGCCATGTCGGATTTCTACTCGGCTACCATCTTCCTTTCGGCCTTTATTATGATTATCATGGACATGCTCGTGAGCGGCAATGATCTGATGGAGCATGACAAAAAGCAGACGGTTTACACGATCTCCGTACTGGTGATCGCATGCATGGTATCGGAATGGTTCGGCGTTTGGATGAACGGAGCCGATCCGTCGCTGCGGACGCTGCACATCCTCGTTAAGACCATCGAGCTGTCCACAGCGCCGATCATCACGGTGCTTTGCAGCGACCTGATGATGCCGCTCAAGCATAAAAAGCTCATTTATACCCTCATCGGCGTCCACGCGGGGCTCGAGGTGCTGTCGGCTTTCTTCGGCTTCACTTCTCGGTCGACGCACAAAACGTTTATCATCACGAAACGTTTTACTGGGTCTACGTGCTGGCCTATGCCAGCGGCGTTCTGCTGTTCATTGGTCAGCTGCTGAGCGAGAGTTCGCACCATTATGGCCTGTATCGGGCGCTCGTTATCATCCTGCCGGTCTTTTTCTTCTGTGGGCTGTTCCTCCAGTATGGTGCCGGAGTGCACATCATGTGGGCGTGCTCAGCGGTCGATGTTCTGATGGTTTACATCCTGTATTCCGAGCTCACGCAGAAAATCGACACGCTGACTCATCTTCTGAACCGCCGCAGCTATGAGAGCCGTCTCGCCTCGTTGCGCGGGCACGCAGTCATCTACTATTTCGACGTGGATGAGTTCAAGTCCGTCAACGACACCTTTGGCCATGGCGTGGGCGACGCGGTGCTTGCCGAGGTCTGCAGCACGATCTACGCCGTGTTCTCCAAGGTCGGCTACTGCTACCGCATCGGCGGCGACGAATTCTGCGTCATCGCGCAAATCTCCGACACGGCGGCGGAAAAGTATCTTTCGGAATTCCTGCGCGAGCTGACGGCACGGCGAGTGAAAAACGAGCACCTGCCTCACGTGTCGGTCGGCTATGCGTGCTTCAATCCGGTGCTCGGCAGCGTAGAGGATGCGATCAAACGCGCCGACCGGATGATGTACCACTACAAGCGCAAGCGCAAAAGCGAAGCGCTCACAAATGATGATACCGTAAAAAGCTGACGATCTTTTGACCGTCAGCTTTTTGTATCTGCTTTTATTTCGCCTCAATCTCCGCGTCCTCCTGCGGCTGGAGCTTGCTGCCAAAATACGCGAGCACCGCGCCGAGAATGGCGCACGCGATGCCCCAGACCATCTCCGCTGTCGAGGCAAAGTCCGTCGGAATGATAATGATCGTGGAGGCAAGCACGATGCCGATGACGGCGTGATAAGCGATGGAGTAGTGCGTGTCGAAAAGCCTGCTCACAATGCGGGCAAACAGCGCCATCACGCCGACCATGCCAAGCCCCCAGGGGATGAGCACGGTGAAATCAAGCTGCGCAATGCCGTCGATCAGCGGCGTGAGAAGGCCGACCGCCATCAGGATGGACGACGACGTCATCCCCGGGATGATGAAGCTGAAGCCCCACAGCACGCCGCAGAAGAGAAAGCCCCAGAAGTTTGCGGGCATCTCGGCAAATGAACTGAACTTGACGGCCATCAGCGCGCCGAACAGGGCGAGGAAGCTGACGATCAGCGAGATGTACGAACCGTTGCCGCGCCCCTGCGTGCCCGCCTCGTGCCAGAGGTCGGGCAGCGTGCCGAGGATGAGCCCGATGAAGAGGCACGTGGCGACGGTTTCCGACTGGTGAAACAGCGCAAGGATCACGCTGCCGCCGCCCAAAAAGCCGATCGCCCAGCCGATGCCGACGGCGAGCAGCATCCGCCAGTAGCGTTGAAGCGCGCGCCTGGGGTGCGTGAGCAGCTCCATCGCGGGGCGGTAGATGCCGAATACGACTGCGAGCACGCCGCCGGAGATGCCCGGCAAAATCGCGCCCGCGCCGATGATGATACCCTGCACAATGCGCAGGATACCGTTTTTGATGCGGGAATTTTTCATATTGCTGCCTTTTTATGTGCTGCGCCCGCCGCAAAGCGGCGGAACGCGACGCGGTTTAATAGCCCTTTCTGCGGTCGACGAGGTGATGCATCGGGCGGCCCGCGGCGTAATTTTCCAGATTTTCGCAGAAGAGCTGCACGTTGCGCTCGCAGGTGTAGCCGAGCGTCATGTTGCCCGCGACGTGCGGCGTGAGCAGGAGGTTCTTGGCCTTGCGCAGCGGATGATCCGCAGGCAGCGGTTCGGGCACGACGACATCGAGCGCCGCACCGGCGAGGTGCCCGGAATCCAGCGCTTTGATCAGCGCGTCCTGATCGATGGCCGTGCCGCGGCCAACGTTGACGACGTAAGCGCCTTTCGGGAGCAGCGCCATGCGCTCTGCGTTCAGGATGTTCACCGTGTCGCTCACCGAGGGGAGAGACATGAAGAGAAGGTCAGTCTCGGGCAGGAGCTGATCGAGCTCCGTGACGGGATGAACGGCGTCAAAGTCCGCGTTCGCGCGGCCGCTGCGGCTGACGCCGGTCAGGCTCGCGGGATGGAATGCGCGCACGCGGCGGGCAAATTCCGTGCCGATGTCGCCCGTGCCGAGGCACGTGACGCGCGCGCCGTGGAGCGAGTGGATGCCGCCCGGGAGCACGCGCCAGCCGCCCTCGCGGATGATCTCGGTGTATTCCATCTGGCGGCGCAGCAGCATCAGCGAGACCATGACGGAATGCTCGGCGATCGTCGTGCCGTAAGCGCCCGAGGCGTTTGTCAGCAGGCAGTCGGGATTCTGATACAGGTCGTCGCGGCAGAAGTGGTCCACGCCCGCCCAGCAGCTCGCGTACCACTTGAGATTGCGTGCGCCCGCGATAACGCGCTGGGACGGATGGCCGTAGAGGATCGTGCAGTCGTCCACATTGCCCTCCGCCGCCTTGGACGAGGGGAAAAAGACGATGTCGTAGCCGCAGCGTGCGGCGGTGTCGCGCAGCGTCTTTTCGTATGCCGGAGTCAGGAAGTCGATGATGACGCCGATTTTTTCATTCATGGTTCAATTCCTCCAAAATCATTTCTGCGACGCGCAGACCGTCGGCCGCGGCACTCATGATGCCGCCGGCGTAGCCCGCGCCCTCGCCGCAGGGATATAGACCGCGCAGGGCGGATTGAAAACTCAAGTTGTCGCGCACGATGCGCACAGGCGACGAAGAGCGCGTCTCCACCGCCGTCAAAACGGCGTCGGGCGCATCGAAGCCCCTTAATTTCCGCCCCAGCATCGGAAGGCCCTCCTCGAGCGCCTCGCACACAAAGGGCGGGAGACAGCCGTGCAGGTCGCACCAGCGGACGGAGGGAAGATAGGTCGGCACGACCTTTCCCGCTCCCGTTGACGGGCGATGCTTGAGAAAATCTTCGACCCGCTGGGCGGGGGCGGCGTAATTTCCACCGCCAAGGCGATAGGCCGCGTCCTCCAGCTCGCGCTGGAACTGGACGCCCGCGAGGGTATCGCCGGACGGGAAATCCTCCGGCGTAACGGAGACCAAAAGTCCGCCGTTGATGTTCTCGCCGTCGCGCGCAAATTCGCTCATGCCGTTTGTCACGACGCGCTTTTCCTCCGACGCGGCGGCGACGACCTCGCCGCCGGGGCAGACGCAGAACGAGAACACGCCGCGCCCCTTTTCCGTGTGGCAGGAGAGCTTGTACGACGTGGGTGGGAGGCCGGGCGTGCCCGCCGCCTCCTTATATTGCGCTAAGTCCATGTCGCGCTGGCGGTGCTCGATGCGCACGCCGACGGCAAAGGGCTTGGGCTCCATCGGCACGCCGCGCTTTTGCAGCATTTCGAACGTATCGCGCGCGCTGTGGCCGGGCGCGAGCACGACGTGCTTTGTGGGCAGCGTGTACTCCCCCTCGGGGGCGCTCACGCGCAGCGCCGTGACGCTGCCGCTGTTCTGCTCGATATCCACAACCTTGTGGGAAAACCTCACCTCGCCACCGCGGTCGATGATCTCGCGGCGGAGATTTTGCAGCACCACATATAATTTGTCGGTGCCGACATGAGGCTTGGCGTCGACTAAAATATCCTCGCTCGCGCCGAAGCGGACGAACTCCTCTAAAATATAGCCGTGGCGCAGGTCCTTTGTGCCGGTGTTGAGCTTGCCGTCGGAAAATGCGCCCGCGCCGCCTTCGCCAAATTGCACGTTCGAGGTCAGATCAAGCTCGCCCGTGCGCCAGAAGTGCTCGACATCGCGCTTTCGCTGCTCGACCGCGCGCCCGCGCTCTAATAAAATGGGTCTTGCGCCGCAGCGGGCCAGCAGCAGCGCGCAGAAAAGGCCCGCGGGCCCCGCGCCGATAACGACAGGGGAGACCTCCGGCGCGGAAACAGGCGCGGGCGGCGTATATTTCTTCGGCGCGTAGGGCTGCACATTCTTATTCTTGCAGTGCCGTAAAACGCCGGATTCGTTTTTGACCTCGACCGCGCAGGAGCAGACGAGCTTCACGCCCTCGCGCGCGTCGATGGAGCGGCGCAGGAGCTTGATAGAGACGAGCGCCTCCTCGCTCACGCGCAGCGCGTGCGCGCAGGCCGCGCGCAGCTTGTCTTCCTTTACCCCCACAGGGAGCTTCAGATTGTCGATGCGAAGCATGTGCGCCGCCTCCTTTTTCTCAAGTCGCGTTTCATTTTATTATGACGGAAAGGAAAGCGCAAGGGGAATCGCGCGATTATCACAGAAACTTAAAAAAGTCATCGGGAATTTAAGAAATCGTCAAATAGCGTTCAAGAAATATACATAAATATACCCTATGATAGCATCATCGAAAGCAAAGAGGCTGCGAGCAAGGGTCTCAGTCCATAGGAGGTCATCATCATGTACGAAGACGAAAACAACCTGTATCATTACAGCTATCGCAAGGGCGACGAGCAGAACCCCAACGCCCCGATCGACACGAAGAACTACGCCGAGGACCCGTGGGATAAGAATCCCGGCGGCAGCCCGAAGAAAAAGGGCGGCAGCGGTCTTTCCGGCAAGATCGTGGCGCTGGCGCTGGTGTGCGCGCTCGTCGGCGGCTTCATCGGCGCAGGCGTGAGCGGCGCGACGACCAAGGTCAACAAGACGAGCGTTCAGGTCAGCGACCGCGAGGTCGCGCAGGTGCAGACCGTCAAGGTCGACGGCAAGACGCAGATGTCGATGTCGGAGGTCTATGCCTCGAACGTCAACAGCGTGGTGTCCATCAACGTTTCCGCCACGACCAACTACTTCGGCCAGACCGTGCAGACCGCCGCGAGCGGCACGGGCTTTTTCATCACGGAGGACGGCTACATTCTCACGAACCACCACGTCATCTCTGATGCGAGCAGCGTGAAGGTAACGCTTTACAACGGTGAGACCTACGACGCCAAGGTCATCGGCAGCGATGAGGACTACGACATCGCCGTTCTCAAGATCGACGTGACGGGCGCAACGCCCGTGGTGCTGGGCGATTCGAGCAAGGTCGCCATCGGCGAATCCGTCGCCGCTGTCGGCAACCCGCTCGGCGAGCTGACGTTCTCGATGAGCGAGGGCATCGTCTCCTGCGTCAACCGCGCCATCAATGTTGACGGCACGCCCTTTAACATGATCCAGGTCGACTGCTCCATCAACCCCGGCAACTCCGGTGGCCCGCTCTTCAACAGCTACGGCGAGGTCGTGGGCATCGTGTCGGCCAAGTATTCGAGCTACTCGAACACCACCGTGGAGGGCATCGGCTTTGCCATTCCCATCAACGACGTCGTGTCGCTCGTCAAGGACATCATGACCAACGGCTATGTGACCAACAAGGCCTACATGGGCATCACGCCGCAGACGATGACCGCGCAGATGGCGCAGCAGTACCGCTACGACGTGACCGAGGGCGTCTTCGTCTGCTCCGTTGACCCGGACAGCGCCGCTGACAAGGCGGGGCTCAAGCTCGGCGATGTCATCACGAAGATGGACGACACCGACATCACGTCCTACGAAGACCTCGTCGCGGCCAAGAAGAGCTACAGCGCGGGCGACACCGTGACGCTGACCGTCTACCGCGAGGGTAAGACGATCGAGGTAGAGCTCACCTTCGACGCTGTTCCCGAATCGGCGGAAACGAACAATTCCGACCAGAGCACCGACAACAGCTACAATGGTAACGGCGGGTACGGCAACGGCGGG
>OKZM01000492.1_pt1 | contig 11929 bp, 13 predicted proteins | sample 1609131 | NCBI WGS metagenome assembly OKZM01 (sample SAMN02675049, study PRJEB24791) | human gut metagenome, SKBSTL061 | isolation source: stool | host: Homo sapiens | place: USA | reverse complement strand
CCGCCTGCCCGCCATCATCGGCGAGGCCATCATGGAGGTCATCCCCAACAAGTGGGTGTATCTGGCGGTCCTGATGGCGCTGCTGTTCCTGGTGGGCTGCCTGATGGATACGATCCCCAGCATCCTGATCCTGGCCCCCATCCTGGTGCCTGTGGGCGTACAGTTTGGCCTGGACGAGCTGCACCTGGGCGTGCTGTTCTGCATCACCCTGACGGTGGGCTTCATCACTCCGCCCTTCGGCATCAACCTGTTCACCGCGGTGTCCACCACGGGCGAGTCCTACACGTCGGTGGTCAAGGGAGTTATCCCGTTCATGATCGTGATGATCATCTGCGTGCTGATCTGTGCCTTCGTCTCGCCCATCATCACCTTCCTGCCCGGCTTTATGATGGGCACATAAACGCCCATATCCGCGATCCAAAGGAGATGTATACAAATGAAATTAGGATTTATCGGGTTCGGCGAAGCGCCGCACCACATCTCGCGTGACTTTGTGAACAGCGATGTGGAGGTCCGCGCCTTCGACGTCTCGGCAAAGGACGACTCGCCCCGCGCGCAGAAAATGCGCGAGCATGCGGCCATGGACCAGGTGACGCTGGTGACCGACATGGCGGAGCTGATCGCCTGGGGCGACGTGTTCTTCTGCTTCACCAGTGCGGACGTGGCGCTGCCCATCGCCCGTCAGGCTGCGCCGCTGCTGCGTCCGGGCCAGTTCTATCTGGACATGAACACCACCTCTCCCCAGACGAAGCGGGAGATCGCCGCGGTGTTCGCGGACAGCCGGGGCGACTTCGTGGAGGGCGCGGTCATGGCCTCCGTTCCGGTGAACGGGAGCCGTGTGCCGGTCAGCGTCTGCGGCGCAAAGGCCAAAGAGGCGGCGGAGCTGCTGAACAGCCACGGCATGAAATTTACATACCTCAGCGACGATATCGGTCTGGCCTCCGCCACAAAGGCGCTTCGCAGCGTGCTGGCCAAGGGCATTATCGCCCTGGTCACGGAGACGGTGTTCGCCACGGACCACTACCATATCACCGAGGAAGTGCTGGACAAGATGAAGGTCACCATGTTCGATGAGCGTGGCTTCATGGGGTTCTGCCACTACTGCGTGGCCTCCGCCGCCATCCACAACGGGCGCTTCTGCCATGAGATGGAGGAGGTCCTCAAGACCCTGGACGACCTGGGCGAGAACAGCATCATGACCCAGGCTACGCTGAAAAAGTTTGAGTGGCTCCAGCAGGAGGGCTATGCTGCCTACTTCCCGGAGCGCGCCAAGACCTACGATGAGGTGCTGGCGGTGAAGAAAATGCTGGATGAGAAAAAAGGAGAAAAAGCAAATGTCTAATGTTGGATGCAGAATTTTTACGGAGGTGCCCCGGCCGCCCAAGGAGCTGGTGGAGCGCTTCCGCGGCCTGCCGGTGGCCAACATCGGCGACAATATGAACCGTATTTACTGCGTGGACTCCGCCATCCGTTCCATGAACGGCAAGCCCATGCTGGGCGTGGCGTACACGCTGCACCTGCCCTCCGGCGATAACCTGCTGCTGCACAAGGCCATCGAGATGGCCCAGCCCGGCGATGTACTGCTGATCTCCGCCGGCGGCCCCGAGCGCGCCTACTGCGGCGAGCTGATGATGATGGACTGCCGCAACCACGGCTTTGCCGGCTGCGCCATTGACGGCTACCTGCGGGATATCGATGAGATCTCCCACATGGACTTCCCCGTGTTCGCCCGCGGCATCACACCCCAGGGCCCCTACAAGTTCGGCCCCGGCGAGATCAATGTGCCCATCGCCTTCGGCGGTCAGGTGGTTTTCCCCGGCGATATCGTTATCGGCGACACCGACGGCATGATCTTCGTGCGCCCCAGCGAAGCGGAGGAGATCCTGGAGAAGAGCTGGAAGCAGCACGCCAAGGAGGATATGCTCCACGCCAAGTACGACGAGGGCGCCACCGTGGCCTCCTACAATGAGGAGACCCGCGAGGCCACTCTGGCGGCGCTGGGCTGCCAGGTCATCGAAAGCCAGTGGAAGTGAGGTGCCGGCCATGAGTGAAGTGCTCCGCGTAGATGCGGAAAAGCTCCAGGCCGCCGTAGCGGCGATCATGGAGAAGGAGGGCGTCGCGCCGCAGGATGCCGCCATCGTGGCGGACAGCCTGGTGTCGGCCGAGCTGACCGGCCTGCAGTCCCACGGCGTGCAGCGCGTGAAATTCTATACCGACAGCATGGAGGCCGGCGGTACGGATCCCAGGTGCCGGATAAAGACGATCCGGGATTTCCCCGGCGGCGCATTGCTGGACGCCCAGGGCGCTCTCGGCATCGTGGCGGCCTACCGCGCTATGGAACTGGTGATCCAGAAGGCGAAGGACGTGGGCATCGGCATCGTGAATGTCCGCAATTCCAACCACTGCAGCTGCACGGCCTACTATATCCGTATGGCGGCCAAGGAGAATATGCTGGCCATCGTCAGCTCCAACGCGCCCAAGTCTATGGCGCCTTGGGGCAGCCGCGAGAAGTACCTGGGCACGAACCCCCTGGCGGTGGGCGCACCCACCCACGGCGACCCGGTGATGATCGACATGGCTACCAGCGTGGTGGCCCGCGGCAAGATCATCCTGGCTGATAAAAAGGGCGACTCCATCCCGGAGGGGTGGGCCATCGATGTGGACGGCCATCCCACCACGGACGCGGCCAAGGCCCTGGAGGGCTGTGTGCTGCCCTTCGGCGGCGCAAAGGGCTCCGGCATCGCCATGATGATCGATGTATTCTCCGGCGTGCTGTCCGGCGCGGCCTATGGCAGCCACATCCACAACCCCTTTGCCCACCCCGAGGTGCCCATGGATACGGGCCACTGCATGATCGCCATCGACATCTCCCGCTTCCAGGACCCCGAGGAATTCAAGACCACCATGGACACCTACCGCAGCGAGGTGAAAGGCCTGAAGCCGGCGGCCGGCGTGGAGGAGATCTTCATGCCCGGTGAGATCGAGTGCAACAACTACCGCAAGAACCTGGAGGCCGGTCCTCAGCTGTCCCTGGCGGTGTACCGCGAGCTGGAGGGCCTGTGCGAGAAGCTGCATATCCCCTTTGACATCCTGAAGAAATAAGCGGAGGAAACGACGATGCTGATGCTGCAAGTACGCTATACCCTCCAGGAGGGCAAGGACCCCGCCGCCTTCGTCCACGCATTGGAGCAGGCGGATATCCCGGCCCGTACCCGCGCCGAGACTGGCTGCTGCCAGTATGAGTTCTTCTATTCCGCGTCGTCGCCGAACGAGGTCCTGCTGTTGGAGGCCTGGGCGGATGAGATCGCGCAGCAGGCCCACAAGGGCACGGCCCAGTGCGCCGAGCTGCAGAAGGTCAAGGCCCAATATGTGGCCGACGTGTCCTTCAGGCAGTATACGGCGGAATGAATACGATGTACCGGGCCTCTCCTGCGAGGGAGAGGTCCGGGCATCGCGGAGGTAAGTGCGTATGAATTGCGTGATCGACAAAATGACATCGCCCCGTTCCCTGCTGATGATCCAGCGGGCAAAGGAGCTGCAGAAGAGCGACAGCTCCTATATCTCCCTGGCCGGCGGCGAACCGGACTTTGATACGCCTGCGGCGGTGACCGAGGCGGCCATCGCCAGTCTGCGCCGGGGCAACACCCATTACGTGGTGGGTCCGGGCATCCCGGAGCTGCGGCAGGAGATACAGCAGAAGCTGCTGCGGGAGAACGGCATCCAGACAGAGGCTGACCGTATTTTGGTAACGCCGGGCGGCAAGATGGCCATTTATCTGGCGGTCCAGGCGGTGCTGAACCATGGTGACAAGGTCCTGCTGCCGGAGCCAGCATGGGTATCCTATGAGTCCATCGTCATCTCTGCCGGCGCCGAAGCTGTAAAGGTCCCGCTGTCCCCGGCGGACCACTACCGGCTGACAGAGGCGCTGCTGGAGCAGCACTACACGCCGGAGGTGCGGCTCATCATCATCAACTACCCCAATAACCCAACCGGCCGCATCCTGCATCAGGACGAGGCGGAGGCGCTGTCCGCGTTCATGCAGCGCCACCCGGACGTGCTGCTGCTGTCCGACGAGGTGTACGACGCCATTGTCTATGACGGTGTGCGGTCCATCAGCATGGCCTCCCGCCCCGAGGTGGCGGACCGGGTCATCACCATCAACGGCTTTTCCAAGTTCGCGGCTATGACCGGCTGGCGTATGGGCTATCTCACCGCCCGCAGGGACATTTACGCCGCGATCTACAAGCTGTACCAGCAGAGCGTCTCCTGCATGAGCGGCTTTCTGCAGGAGGGCGCGGTGCAGGCCTTCCGCATCCCTGATGAAGTAGAGACCATGCGTCAGAGCTACCAGCGTCGGCGCGATGCCTTTGTGGGCCGGCTCAACGCCATCCCGGGCGTGCACTGCCAGATGCCCGAGGGCGCCTTCTATGCCTGGGTGTCCTTCGATGTGGACATGACCTCCGATGAGATGTGCGACTACATTCTGGACCATGCCAAGGTGGTGGGCGTCTCCGGCGCGGCCTACGGCATGACCGGGGGCTGCTTCCTGCGCTTCTCCTTTGCCAGTGACGACGCGGCGCTGTCAGCCGCGGCCGACCGGATCGAGGCGGCCATGCGGGCATATCAACAACGATAACCGACGGAGCTTTCTTCCTGTCTTCCTCTCCCCACAAAACACCACACCCCATGGCGCTTGCGCCGTGGGGTGTGGTGTTTTGTGTCCAGCGCCGGCCTTTACTGCCTATTTCCCGACCGGAAGTCGCCGCTGGGCGGGGTGGGTGCGCTGCCGGGGTCAAAGCTGCCACCGGACATCTGACCGGGCTGACTGCCCATGCTGCCCATGCCGCCCATGCCGGTCTGTACGCTGCCGGTCTGGGCTGCTGCGGCTACCGCTTTCTGGTGACCCGGATGGAGGACGGGCGCAGCATGGCCATTTTCCTGGAATGCTATCAGGCCCGCCGTTCCGTGCGGACGGTGCTGGGGTTGGTGGCGCTGCGGGTGTCCAACCGCTGCGAAAATGCCGGGAGCATCGATACCGGCAAGCTCTTTGACCGGTTTTACCGGGCGGACCTGGCCCGCACCGCCAGCGGCTTCGGCATCGGGCTCTCCATCGCCCGGAGCATTGCCGAGGGCCATCGCGGTGCCATCTCCGCCCGCACGGAGGGCGATACCATCACCTTTACCGCCCTGCTGAAATAAACGGGACGGGGCCGTCAGGCCCCGTCCCGTACTTTTCTGCGTTAATTCTGATAGTGTACCCGCCACGCCGTGTCCAGCGGCTGGCAGGCGAGCGCCGTGCCGTCCAGGTCGGCGCGGTGCATATCCACGGCGCACAGCTGGGCGGCGTCGTAGGTGGTGTAGTAATACACCCCGGTGTCGGCGTTGCAGCAGCTGGTATACAGCGTCAGCTCGCACGCGCCGTCCTCCAGCACGCAGCAGCCCCGCTGCTGTGCCGCCGCGCCCAGAATGTGCAGGAGCTGGCTGACGCTCTCGGCCTCGCCGTCGCCGGAGCGGCTGTTCAGCCGGGTAAAGGCCGTCCGCACGAACCGGGAGGGGGAGGACAGGTCGCCGGGCAGACCCATGGCGCCCATGCCCCGACTGTATGTCTCCAACGGCAGGGCGGGGGAGAAGCGGTTTTCCGGTGGCTGGGGGGACAGCTGGGCGTAGTCGTTCAGCCGGAACAGCTGCATGGGGAAGGGCGGCTCGTTGGTCAGCACGCCCGCCGGGTCCTCATGGATCCGCAGGCCCTCCGCCGTCTGCTCCACCGCGAAGCACTGCTCCCGGTCCGCCAGCAGCCAGTGCAGCCGGGCCGGGGGCAGCCCCGGCAGAAAGGCGTCGTCGGTGATGCGGCTCTCCGCCAGCAGGTCCCGGGCTTCCGCCGCCGTGGCGCAGCGGCCCAGCAGCCAGGGGATCAGCTCGAACTGGGCCACGTTGGCCTTCCCCGCCGCGCAGGGGCCGTATACGGCGCTGCGGACGAAGTTCAGCCCCGCCATGCACAGGCCCTTCTCGTTCACCGCGTCATAGTACAGGGGGTAGCCGTCCTGTACGGAGGCCATGCCGATCATGGCGTAGTGCCGCGTCAGGTCCGGCAGATGCCGCATGGGCAGGGGAAAGAGCCGGGGTGTGATGACCACCTGCTCGCCGAAGCCGCGCTCATAGTCCAGATTGCGCCCGAAATAGAAGCATTTTGTTTTGTATGTGGCCGCAGTGCACATGGGCCGGGACCTCCTTTTATTCGTTATCCGCCGGCTCGGCGGGGTACTGCCGCTTCAGGAAGGAGAGAAAATACCGGACGGCGCTGTTGGCCGGGGGCGGTGTCTTCACCGCCGCGCCCAGCCGGCGTGACAGCGGCTCCGCCAGCGGGAGCACCCGCACCTGGCCCTCATAGCCCGCCAGAGAGAAGGCGGACAGCACCGACACGCCCAGTCCCGCCGCCACCATAGACAGTATGGCCGCGTCGTCCGACGCTGTGACCTCCAGCCGTGGTGCCTCCGGCGGCAGCAGCCGCGCCACATACTGCTCCGGGCAGGAGAGAAATGTCTCCTGCAGCAGGCGCTCCAGGGGAATGACGTCCTCCGTCCAGGGGAAGTCCGGCGGCACCACCGCCACCAGCGGCGCGTCCGTCAGCGGCGTCCAATAGAAGCCCTTGCCGCAGGTCTCCTCCACCAGGGCCAGCTGCACCCGTTCCTCCTCCAGCGCCGCGGCCAGCTCATAGCCGCCCACCAGCACGTCGATCTTGATCTCCGGGTGCAGTTTGCGGAACTTCTGCAGCAGCGCCGGCAGCCGTGCCCGGGCAATGCTGGCAAAGCAGCCGATCCGCAGCACGCGGTTGTGGGCCTCGCCCTGGGCTGCCGCCTCCCGCCGCAGGGTCTCACTGGCGCGCAGATAGTCCTGTATATAGGGCAGCAGGTGCTCACCCTCCTCCGAGAGCCGGACGCCGTGGCTGCTGCGGGTGAGCAGGGTACAGCCCAGCTCGGCCTCCAGCTTGTTCACCATGTGCGTCATGGCGGACTGGGTGTAGCCCAGCTGCGCCGTCGCTTTTCCAAAGCTGCCGCACTGCACTGCCGTCAGCAGCGCCCGCAGCCGTTTGTCATCCATAGGGGCCTCGCTTTCTGTACAAATTGGACAAAATTGCAACGATTATTTTTAACTATATCACAAGAGCTGTCGCCGTTCAATGCCATAAACGTAAACTTTCCACCAACGATTTGGAAAATGCGATAAACGTTTTTATACGCCATCAAAATTTTTCATGTGCCGTTCGATAAGCGTCATTTCCGTAATGATGAAAAGCATGATACGCTATATGCACAGGATGCAACGCGCTTTAAAGCGCGAGACCGCACCGGCGCGCCGCAGTCGGCGGCGTGGGAACAAGAGAAGAGAAATGGAGAAATCAGAATGATCGGACAGAGGAAAAACACCGCGGCAGATATCGTTGTCGTGGGCTTTGCGCTGTTTTCCATGTTTTTCGGCGCGGGCAACGTGATCTTCCCGCCCTTTTTGGGCATGGAGGCCGGCAGCCAGTGGCTGGCGGGCTTTTCCACCTATTTCATTGCGGATATCGGTCTGGCGATGATGGGTATGTTCGCCCTGCTCCGCGTGGGCAGCAGCGAGAAGGTACTGGAACGGGCGGGCAAAGTCCCCGCCGAGATCCTCATGTGCGCCATCATTCTGTGTATCGGCCCCATGGTGGCCATCCCCCGCACCAGCGCCAGCACCTATGAGATGGCCATTGCGCCCAACCTGTCCGGCGTATCGCCGGTGGTGTTCTCCGTGGTGTTCTTCGCGGTGATCCTGGCTCTGTGCATCAAGGAGTCCGCCGTGGTGGACATTGTAGGCAAGGTGCTCACGCCGCTGCTGCTGGTGGGCCTGTTCGCCATTATTATCAAGGGTGTGATCACGCCGCTGGGCGACATCGCGCCCCTGGCGCAGATCGACAACGTGGCCGTCACCGGCATCAAGGCCGGCTACCAGACCATGGACGCGCTGGCGGCCCTGCCCTTCGGCATCATCGTGCTGCAAAGCGTCACCGCCAAGGGCTATCAGCGGGGCCAGAGCCAGCTTCGCGTGGTGGGCGGCGCCGCGCTGCTGGCGGGCGTGCTGCTGCTGGCGGTGTATATGGGTCTGGCCTATCTGGGCGCCACCGTGTCCGCACAGTACACGTCCTCCATCGGCCGCGCGGCCCTCATCATGGCCATCATAGAGGCGCTGATGGGCAAGACCGGCATGGTGATCTTCGGCGTGGTGGTGGGCCTGGCCTGCGTCACCACGGCCATCGCCCTGACCAGCTCCGCCGCGGCGTATTTCACGGAGCTGTGTCGCGGGAAGATCAGCTACAAGGTGTTCGTGACGGCCATCTGCGTGTTCAGCGCCGTGGTGTCCAACCTGGGCCTGGACCGTATCGTGGCCGTGGCCGCGCCGGTGCTGGATATAGTATATCCCCCCACGCTGGTGCTTATTTGCGTCTCCCTCATCATACCCAAGGTCCACGACTTTGTCAGCCGGGGCGCTGCGCTGGGCGCACTGCTGACCAGCGTGCTGTGCACCCTGCACACCTGCGGTGTGAAGCTGCCGCTGGTGGAGGCCCTGCCGCTGTATGATCTTGGCCTGAGCTGGCTGCTGCCCGCCGCCGTGTTCGGCCTTGCCGCCCAGCTGCTGACGCTGCTGTCCGGCGTCCGCTGTGCGGAGAAGCCCGCCCGCCGCGCCAGCGAAAAGCATTAAACCGCTTCCCCCGGGCGGGGCCGTTCTTACCCCACGGTCCCGCCCTTCTCTCCTATATTTATTATATACCGGCGGCTGTCTGAAACAGTCCGCCGGCGGGATCGGCTTGACAAGAGCAGGCGTTTGCCGTACAATAAACACGTTGCTGACGTCGAAAGTACGCTTGAGACGGAAGATGCGCCATAGGTTCTGCGCCCGCGAAGCGGGCGCTGTGGTCGTGTCGCGGTGGCGGCGCGGCTTTTTTATTTGGCCGCGGATCTTACGACGGGAGGTTTTGCTATGGAAACACGGGTGGCGGTCATTGCGGTCATCGTAGAAAATGAGAACGCGGTGACGGAGCTGAACGCGCTGCTGCATCAGTACGGCGCATATATCATCGGGCGGATGGGCGTGCCCTACCGTGCCCGGGGCGTGAACATCATCTCCGTGGTGCTGGATGCGCCGCAGGACGCGATCTCCGCCCTCAGCGGGAAGATCGGGCGACTGGAGGGTGTCAGCGCCAAGACGCTGTACTCCAATGTTGTTGCCCCTGTATAAACACCAAGGTATCAATAAAAGATCATGATCGTACAGGAAGGAGAACCCATATGAAAAGGATCATTACCCTTGTGCTGGCCTTAATACTGGCATTGACGCTGTGCGCCTGCGTAACGCCGAAAACGCCTATGCCCATTGAGGATGGCGACAAATCCGCCGCCCAGCCGGTCACTGTGCGGTTGGGCGGGCTGAAGGGCCCTACCTCCATGGGCATGGTAAAGCTGTTTGATGACGCGGATAATGGCGTGGGCCAGAACGCGTATACGTACACCATCGCGGCCAGCGCCAATGAGCTGACGCCCCAGCTGGTGCAGGGCGAGCTGGATGTGCTGGCGGTGCCGGCCAACGTGGCGGCCATCCTGTACAACCAGACGGAGGGCGGCGTGGTGCTGCTGGCCGCCGGCACGCTGGGTGTGCTGTATATCGTGGAAAAGGGCGGCGAGACGGTAACGGACATTGCCTCGCTGAACGGAAAGACCATCTACGCCACCGGCAAGGGCGCTACCCCGGAGTACGCGTTGACCTATCTGCTCTCGCAGCACGGGCTGACTCTGGGTGAGGACGTACAGGTGGAGTGGAAGAGCGAGCCCACGGAGATCGTGGCCCTGATGGCGGAACAGGACAACGCCGTGGCCATGCTGCCCCAGCCCTTTGTCACCGTGGCGCAGAGCCAGGTGGAGGGCCTGCGTGTGGCGCTGGATATGAGCGCCGAATGGGATGCGCTGGACAACGGCAGCCGCCTGATCACTTCGGTACTGGTGGCCCGTAAGGCATTTGCTGATGAACACCCGGCGGCGCTGGCAGCCTTCCTGGAGGATTACGCCGCCAGCACGGACTACGCCAATGAGCACCCGGCCGAGGCCGCTGTGCTGGTGGAGAAATATGGCATCGTCAAGGCCGCCGTGGCGGAGAAGGCGTTGCCCCAGTGTAACTTGGTGTGTATTACCGGCGTGGATATGAAGGTCGCCGTGGGCGGCTATCTGCAAACACTGTATGACCTGAAGACGGAGGCCGTGGGCGGCGCCATGCCCGGTGACGGCTTCTACTGGATGGGCGCATGAGCACACCTGCGGACAAAAAAATAAAGACCTGGCAGCGTGCCGGCGCGGTGGTGCTGGCCCTGTCGGTCTGGCAGGCGGCCTCCTGGGCCGTGGGCTCAACGCTGCTGCTGCCGGGACCGGTAACGGTGCTGGGGCGGCTTTGTGCCCTGGCGGTGACGTCGACCTTCCGGCGGGCGGTGGCGTTCAGTTTCTGCCGTATCGCCGGCGGCTTTGCCCTGGCACTGGTGCTGGCCTTTGTGCTGGCACTGGCGGCGGGACGCTGGCCGGTGGTGGAGGTGCTGCTGCGGCCCTATGTGCTGGCCATCAAGGCGGTGCCGGTGGCGTCGTTCATCATCCTGGCACTGATCTGGATGCGGACATCGGCGCTGCCGCTGTTCATCTCATTCCTGATGGTCTTCCCCATTCTGTACACCAACGTGCTGGCGGGCCTCCGCAGTGCGGATGGCCAGCTTCTGGAAATGGCCCGGGCCTTCCGGGTGCCCTGGCGGCGGCAGCTGCACAGCATCCTGCTGCCGGCGGTGGAGCCGTTCCTGCTGGCGGGCTGCGCCGCGGCCCTGGGCATGAGCTGGAAGGCCGGTGTAGCGGCCGAGGTCATCGGTGTGGTGGCCGGCTCCCTGGGCGAGAGACTGTACGACGCGAAGATCTACCTCCAGACCGCCGACCTGCTGGCCTGGACCGTGGTGATCGTGGCGCTGAGTGCCCTGTTTGAGCGCGCGGTGCTGGCCCTGCTGCGGCGGGGCTTCCGTCGGCTGGAAAGGGGGTGCGGCGCATGAACGCGGCACATCTGTACAAGCGCTTCGGCGACAAGGCCGTGCTGGAGGACGTGAGCCTGACCGTCCCGGACGGGGCGGTGGTGTGTCTGATGGCCCCCTCCGGCCGCGGCAAGACCACGCTCCTGCGCTGTATCGCCGGGTTGGAGATGCCGGACAGCGGCACCGTCACCGGCGTGCCGGAGCGATTGGGTTTCGTGTTCCAGGAGGACCGTCTGTGCCCGCAGCTGGACGCCGTGGAGAACGTGCGTCTGGTCACGGGCAGGGCCATGTCCCGGCCGGATATCGAGGCGCACCTGCGGGAGCTGGGATTGGCGGACTGCCTGGACCAGCGGGCGGCGGAACTGTCCGGCGGACAGCGGCGGCGGGTGTCCATTGCCCGGGCAGTATGTTATGTGCCGGAGCTGCTGCTGCTGGATGAGCCCTTTAAGGGCCTGGACGGCGCGGCCCGGGACCGGACGGCGCAGTATCTTCTGCGGCACCGGAACGGCGCGGCGGTGCTGTGCGTCACCCACGACCGGGCGGACGCCGCGGCGTTGGGCGCAGAGATCGTGGAAATATGAAAAGAGACGGCGGATGCCGTCTCTTTTTGCTTTATCTGATCTGCCCGTTGCCGCGGATGACGTATTTATACGTGGTCAGCTCGTCCAGACCCATGGGGCCCCGGGCGTGGAGCTTCTGGGTGGAGATGCCCATCTCACAGCCCAGCCCGAACTCGCCGCCGTCGGTAAAGCGGGTGGAGGCATTGACATACACGGCGGCGCTGTCCACCCCGTTGACAAAGGCCTCGGCGTGGGCGGGGTCTTCGGTGACGATGGCCTCGCTGTGGCCGGTGGA
>OKZM01000485.1_pt1 | contig 12001 bp, 10 predicted proteins | sample 1609131 | NCBI WGS metagenome assembly OKZM01 (sample SAMN02675049, study PRJEB24791) | human gut metagenome, SKBSTL061 | isolation source: stool | host: Homo sapiens | place: USA | reverse complement strand
CGCGCGAAACGTAGCCGTCGGCCGCGGCCACGACCGGTTTACCCTCCTCGGCGTCGGTCTTGATGTCCACGCCCGCATGGAAATGCCCGGGACGGATTTCACCGAAATTGGCCGAGTAGAGCCGTTGTTTGAGTTCCCGCAGGGGGTAGATGTAGTCGTTGGGGTCGAGTTGCTGGCCTTGTGCCCCGAGGCAGGCCGTCGTAAGCAGAAAAAGTATTAGAAATCGTTGCATGTGTCCGTCTCCCTGACCATTGCCGAGGCTGCGTCCATGACGGCCTCGTAGTCGTACCCGAGCGAAAGCCCGTAGCGTATCAGTTTGGTTTTCAGTTCGTATTGCGAGGTGTATTTCACCGTCCGGGCCTTGCGTTCGAGCTGCTGCGCGAGCCGCTCGCCCATTGCCGGACGGTCGGCCTGCGACAGCGCCGCGTCGATCCGTTCCTTCGAAACCCCCTTGCGTTGGAGCGCCGTGCGGATTTTGTACTCGCCCCAGCCGCTGAGCCGCAGTTTTTCGCGCACGAAGGCCTCGGCGTAGCGGCTGTCGTCGATAAAGCGGTCGCGCACCAGCCGGCCGAGCACCTGCTCGGCATCCTTTTCCGCCACTCCCCAGCCGCGCATCAGCCGCCGGGCGTCGCCCTCCGACTTTTCGGCGCGGGCGCAGAGGCGCATCAGCGCCGCGAGCGCCTCGTCGGGCGTTTTGTCGCGTTTTATCTTCTTTGCAGGCTGCATGTCATGCGGTTTTTGTCGTTCAGGTCGCGGCGCACGGCGGTATCCGGAAACCCTTCCCGGGTCAGCATCCGGAACGTTTCGTCCGCGAAATTCTCGTGGATCTCGAAATAGAGCCGTCCGCCGGGACGGAGCAGCCGCCGGGCATTGCGGGCGATGGCCCGGTAGAAAATCAGCGGATCTCCGTCCTCGACGAAGAGCGCCTCCGCCGGTTCGTAACCCGTAACATTCACGCGTATCGAGGCTTTTTCGCTGCGGGGGATATAGGGGGGATTGGAAACGATCAGGTCGAACTGTTCCCGTTGTCCGGGGAATAGCTCCCCGAGGGCGTCGCCTTGTCGGAAATCCACTTTTGCATCGAGTCTCCGGGCATTTTCGCGGGCGATGGAGAGGGCTTTTTCGGAAATATCGACGGCTGTAATACGGGACTCCGGGATCAGCCGGGCCAGTGTGACGGCGATGCAGCCGCTGCCGGTGCCGACGTCGAGTACGGCGGGATTGTCCGGGGCGGGGGATTCGGCGATCCAGCGGACCAACTCTTCGGTTTCGGGACGGGGAATCAGCACCCCTTCCCGCACCTGGAAATCGAGCCCGTAAAATTCGGTATGTCCCAGTACGTATTGCAGGGGACGGCCGGCGGCCAGTTCGCCGATGATCCGGTCGAGTTCGTCGATTCCGAGCTCCTTGTCCGGTTCGGCGACCAGGTCGGTCAGGCAGAGTCCGCCGAGTTCCATCACAACGATCCGGGCGATTTGTCGCGCTTCGCGCTCGCCGTAGAGGGCGGTGAGCGGCGTTTCGATCCGTGCGATGATTTCCCGGCGTGTCGGCATAGTCGGTCCGTTTATTCCGCAGTACGCAGGGATTCGAGCCGTTCGAAGAAGTCGGGAAAGCTCTTGGCCACGCATGCGGGATTTTCGATAACGACGGGGGTGTCGGCGTTCAGAGCCGCTACCGCGAGCGACATGGCGATGCGATGGTCGTCGTGGCTGTGCACGTGTCCGCCCCGGATTCGTCCGCCCCGGATTTTCATCGTATCCTCTTCGTCGAGATCGACCTCGATGCCGAGTTTGGCGTACTCCTCGCGGATCGACTCGGCGCGGTTGCCCTCCTTGTTCTCCAGCCGGGAGGTTCCTTTGATGACGCTCGTCCCCTCGGCTGAAGCGGCCAGGGCGGCCAGGGCCGGGAAAAGCCCCGGACATTGGGTCGCGTCGAATGAGAAGGCTTGCAGCGGACGGTGTGCGACGGTGATCGTATCGCCCTCGTCGATGACGGATGCGCCGGCCCGAACGAGGGCAGTCATAACGGCTGTGTCGGCCTGTCGGGAGAGTACCGAGAGGTTGCGGATCGTCACTTCGCCCGCGACGGCCCCCGCTACCAGCAGGAAGGCGGCCGCGCTCCAGTCGCTCTCGATTTCGAACTCCGCAGGCCGGTAGCGTTGTCCTCCGGCCACGTAGAATTCTTTATAGTCTTTATGCAGGATTTCGATGCCGAAGCGCTCGGCCGTGTCGATCGTGATGTCGATATAGGGGGTCGATATTACGTGGGGAACGTGAATCGTCGTCTCCTCTTCGGCGATCGGCAGGGCCAGCAGCAGTCCTGTGATGAACTGGGAGGAAACCAGCCCCTCTACCTGAACCTCGCCGCCCCGGATCGGGCCTTGGATATGGAGGGGAAGATGGTCGTTGCGGTCGTGAACCCGGACGCCCAGTGCCCGGAGCGTGCGGATCATCGTCCGGAACGAGCGGTGCAGCAGCGGTCCTTCGCCCACCACTCCGATCGGCGTGTCGCAGAGGGATGCGATCGGGGTGAAGAGCCGGGTGGAAAGCCCCGACTGGCCGACGTAGAGTTTGTCGCCTGCGGGGGAGAGGCCGCCGTCGATTTCGAGCGTGCGCTCTCCGGTGCGCCGTACCCGGGCACCGAGCGCCTCGATGCAGCGGATGGCTGAACGGGTATCGTCGCAAAATTCGATGTTATGCAGCCGGGAAGTACCTTCGGCCAGCAGCGAGGCGGCCAGGGCGCGCTGTGCGTAACTTTTGGAACATGGGGGAATGCAAATGCCTCGAACCCTCCCCGGGGGAACGGATTGATCCATATACGGATAATTACTGTATTTTTCGGTGCGGCAGTTCGGAGTTTACGTCCGTTGCGGCACTTGTCAAAAAGTCGTTGTTTTGCTTTCCATTTTCCGAATCCGGAATGATTCGCGCGAACTGTACGATGCAAACCGGTGTTCGAAAATGGTTGTCTGTTTGTTTTTTCCGGGATGCGCTCCCGGAATCGGTTGCGAGTCCGCAATCCTTTCCGGATTTCGTTTCGGACTTCCCGGGCTTGCCGGGAGGGGCGCTTGCCGCAGGCGGAAAACGGTTCCGGATTCCGGTCCGGGTTCGTACCGTCGTAGGCAGGAGTCGGGCGGATTCCGCGAGGCCGATCCGCCGGGCATTGCCCGACAGAAGGCGGGTACGGTCTATTTCTCCTCGGACGGATTCTCTTCGGCTGCGCTCGCGGGTTGTCCCTTGCGGAGTTTGTCGAGCGTCGGACTGCGCCGCAGTTCGAAATGCTGTCCCAGATAGACCTTGCGCACCATCGGGTCGGCAGCCAGCTCCTCGGCCGAACCCGCCTTGAGGATTTTACCCTCGAACAGCAGGTAGGTACGGTCGGTGATGGCCAGCGTTTCATCGACGTTGTGGTCGGTGATGATGACGCCGATATTCTTGTTCTTCAGCGTAGCGACGATGCTCTGGATGTCTTCGACAGCGATCGGATCGACGCCTGCGAACGGTTCGTCGAGCAGGATGAAGGCCGGGTTGATCGCCACGGCGCGGGCGATTTCGGTACGTCGCCGCTCGCCGCCCGACAGCTGGATGCCGAGGCTCTTGCGTACTTTCTGAAGGCGGAACTCTTCGATCAGCGCTTCGCAGCGTGCGGCCTGTTCGTCCTTTTTCAGATCGGTCATCTCCAGAACGGCCTTGATGTTGTCCTCGACGCTCAAACGGCGGAAAACCGAGGCCTCCTGCGCCAGATACCCCACACCCATCTGGGCCCGGCGATAGACGGGCTCTTTGGTGAGTTCGGCTACCTGGCCGTTGTCGTCTTCGAGAAAGATCTGGCCTTCGTTGGGTTTGATCAGGCCGACGATCATATAGAACGTCGTGGTCTTGCCGGCTCCGTTCGGACCCAGAAGACCCACGATCTCACCCTGGTTCACGTCGATCGAAACGTGGTTCACCACGGTGCGGGCTTTGTATTTCTTGACGAGCTCGCTGGTGTAAAGACGCATTTTTTATGAAATTTTTTTACAAAGTTATGTTTTTTTCCGAATTATTTTTATCTTTACATTGAAATTTGTGTTTGAGAAGAGTTATGAAGCAAAATGAAGATTCCTTGCTGCGCGAGAAACTGAAAGAATATTTCGGCTTCTCTTCATTCAAGGGGAATCAGGAAGCCGTGATTCGCAATGTGTTGAGTGGAAAAGATACGTTCGTGCTGATGCCTACCGGCGGCGGCAAGTCCTTGTGTTACCAGTTGCCCGCCCTGCTGATGGACGGCGTGGCGATCGTCATATCGCCGTTGATCGCCCTGATGAAAAACCAGGTGGATGCCATGCGCACCTATTCTAACGATGCGGGAATCGCTCACTTCCTGAACTCTTCCCTGAACAAGAGTGCCATCGCGCAGGTGCGCAACGATGTGTTGGAGGGGCGGACCAAGCTGCTCTACTTCGCTCCGGAGTCGCTCACCAAAGAGGATAACGTGGCGTTTCTGCGCAAGGTCAAGGTTTCGTTCTACGCCATCGACGAGGCGCACTGTATTTCGGAGTGGGGGCATGATTTCCGTCCGGAGTACCGCCGCATTCGTCCGATCATCAACGAGATCGGCACGGCGCCCCTGATCGCCCTGACGGCGACGGCTACCCCCAAGGTGCAGATGGACATCCAGAAAAACCTGGGTATGAGCGACGCTTCGGTATTCAAGTCGTCGTTCAACCGCCCCAACTTGTATTACGAAATCCGGCCCAAGCACGATGTGGACCGGGAGATTATCCGTTACATCAAGCAGCACGAGGGCAAGAGCGGCATCATCTACTGCCTGAGCCGCAAGAAGGTCGAGGAGCTTACGGAGTTGCTCGTAGCCAACGGCATCCGGGCTTTGGCCTATCACGCCGGTATGGACGCCCAGACACGTGCGGCCAATCAGGACGACTTCCTGATGGAGCGGGCCGATGTGATCGTGGCCACGATCGCTTTCGGCATGGGTATCGACAAACCCGACGTGCGCTATGTGATCCATTACGATATTCCCAAGTCTCTGGAGGGATATTATCAGGAGACGGGGCGTGCGGGACGCGACGGCGGCGAAGGACACTGCCTTACCTTTTATAGTTATAAGGATATTCAGAAGCTGGAGAAGTTCATGCAGGGAAAGCCGGTGGCCGAGCAGGAGATCGGCAAGCTGCTGCTGCTCGAAACCGTGTCGTACGCCGAAAGTTCGATGTGCCGTCGCAAGACGCTGTTGCACTATTTCGGGGAGGAATATCCTGAGGAGAACTGCGGCTGCTGCGACAACTGCCTCCACCCCAAACCCAAGATCGACGCCCAGGCGTCGCTTCGCATGGCGCTCGAGGCGTTGCGCGATCTGGGGGACAAATTCAAGGCGGACTACCTGGCCAGCGTGCTGGTCGGTAAGAATACCGCGTTGATCAAGAGTTACGGACACAACAAGAGTGAATGGTTCGGGGCCGGTGCGGACCATGACATCCGTTATTGGGGAGCCGTGATCCGTCAGGCGCTGATTATGGGCCTTATCGATAAGAATATCGAAAATTATGGATTGCTGTCGATCAATACCAAAGGAGAGGAGTTCATCGCCGCACCCCGCCCGGTCTATATAACTCTCGACCACGACTACGACGAGGAGGAGAAAGAGACCGATGCGGTGGCTCCTACGGGTAAAGGAGGGGCGGCCGACGAGGAGCTGTTCTCAATGCTCAAGGATTTGCGGAAGAAGGTGGCGCGGCAGCATGATCTGCCTCCGTTCGTCATCTTCCAGGATCCGTCGCTCGAAGATATGGCGATCCAGTACCCGATCACCATCGAGGAGATGCAGAACATCTCGGGCGTGGGTGTGGGTAAGGCCCGCAAGTTCGGCGAGGAGTTCATCCGCCTGATCCGCGCCTATGTGGAGGAGAAGGAGATTGTCCGCCCGCAGGATATGATCGTCAAGTCGGTGGGCAACAAGTCCGGCAACAAGATTTTCATCATCCAGGCCATCGACCGCAAGATGGATTTCGAGGATATCGCCCGGGCCAAAGACCTCGATTTCGACGAATTGCTGACCGAAATCGAAGGGATCGTCAATTCGGGAACGAAACTGGATATTTCCTACTACATCGAACAGGTGATCGACGAGGATAAATACAATGATATTTACCTCTATTTCAAGGAGGATGCCCAGAGCGATTCGCTCGACGAGGCGATCGAGGAGCTGGGCGGCGACTATACCGAGGAGGAGATCCGGCTGGTACGTATCAAGTTCATGTGCGAACAGGGCAACTGACGGGGCGGGCAGAAGAGTTCCTTATTATAGACAGAGTGCGGGAAATCCCGCGAACTTATGCAGATATGGGGTATAGATTGCAGCGATTCAGGGTAATACTGATGACATCCATAGCGATCATGATCGTGGTGATGGCCGTATGTCTGTTCGTACATCCGACCTCCGGAGGCGCACTTTTGGTGCTGGCGCTCGGCGGGAGTCTGGCGGCCCTCATCCTGGATTATCGGCGCAGGGAGCGGGAGCGGAAAAAAAGCAAATGAGAATCGTTTAACCATAAATCGAGAAGCTATGAAAAAGAAGAACGCACAATTTAACAAGAAGACGGCGACCGTCGCGTTGATTTTTATGCTGGCTACGATCATGTGGCTTACGATCAATGTCGTTTGGTGCTTGCACGACGGTCATTATGCGAACCTGATTATTCCGGTGCTTTTCGTCGTCGCGGGCGTCGCAATGTTTTACAACGAATTTCACAAGAAACCTCGCAAGCATGTCGAGGATGTGAAGAAATACCTCTGATGATTGTGTGTCCGAAAGGCCAGTCCGAAGCTTTCTGCGGCCGGTAAGTCGCGGCAGAGGGGGCGGGAGCCGGTCCGGTGGAGGAAAACATGCCGGCCGACGGATGCGGCGTCGGGCCGTTTCTGTGGTCGGAGCGGAATCGAACGGGTGCGCGTCCCGCACCCGACGGCGTTCGAAGAAGGGGTACGACGTTTCCGATAAGCGGCCGAAGAGGGCGATTTGCTGCGGGAGGTGCCGGACGGTAGGAGCGAAGCGGTCGCCGTCGGCAGAGACGGAGAAGATCGGCTCTGTGCCGGAAGAGTCCGGGATGGAGGCTCCGGGAAAGATATTCAACCGAAACGAATGAGTGAAGTAAGAGCGAAGAAAGCGTTGGGCCAGCATTTTCTGGTCGATCTCAATATTGCCCGCAAAATATGCGATTCGCTGGGCGGCGGTACGTCCGAAAGGCCGTGTCCGGTGTTGGAGGTGGGATGCGGCATGGGTGTTCTGACCCAATTTTTGCTGAAACGGACGGATGTCGTGACATACGGCGCCGAAATAGACTCCGAAAGCGTGGCGTATCTGCATGCGCATTATCCCGAATTTACACCCCGCCTTATGGAGGGCGATTTCCTGAAAATGGATTTGCGGACGCTGTTTCCCGAAGGACTGCGTGTGATCGGCAATTTCCCTTACAATATTTCGTCCCAGATATTTTTCAAGGTGCTCGAAAACCGGGACTTGATTCCGGAATGCGTCGGGATGATCCAGAAAGAGGTCGCCGTGCGTCTGGCGGAGTCTCCCGGCTCGAAGGAGTACGGCATCTTGAGCGTGTTGTTGCAGGCATGGTATGACATAGAGTACCTGTTTACGGTCAATGAAACGGTGTTCAATCCGCCGCCCAAAGTCAAGAGCGCCGTCGTGCGTCTGCGCCGCAACGGAGTGGACCGGCTCGACTGCGACGAACGGTTGTTCGTCCGCGTGGTCAAGGCCTCGTTCGGCCAGCGCCGCAAGATGTTGCGCAACTCCCTGCGGGCGGCTTTCGGCGATTTCGGAGGGGCGGAACATCCCTTCTTCACGCAGCGTGCCGAGCAGCTTTCGGTCGCCGATTTCGTCGAACTGACACGGTGGGTGGATGCGAACGGAATATAGTTTTGATAAAACGCATACGGCCCGATTTTCGGGCCGTATGCGTTTTATGGAAGAAAGTCGTTTCCCGTTAAATCTCATGCTTTGGATCGACCGCTCCCACGACGGCCGTGATAAGATCTTCGCGGCGGAGGTATTTGACGGCCAGCCGTTGTACCTCGGCCGGGGTGATTGCCTGTATCCGGCGGATGTTCTCTTCGATGACACCGTTGTTCGTGCCGCAGAGGAGGTTTTCGATCGTCACGTCGGCGATGCCGAACGGTCCGTCGAGGATGCGCATCACCTCGCCCGTCATGATGTTCTTCACCAGCGAAAGTTCCTCTTCGGGCATCGGCTCCCGGCGCAGCCGTTCGATTTCGTTGTAAATTTCCCGAAGTGCCGGGGCCGTCACCTCGGCTCCGACCTGGGCAGCGATTCCCAGGTAACCCTCCCGCTCGAAATTGACCATGGCGGCACCCACGCCGTACGTGTAACCGTGCTCGCCGCGCAGGTTTTGCATCAGCCGCGAGCCGAAATAGCCGCCCAGTACCGTAGCGACGACCTGCATCCCGACGAAATCGGGATGTGTGCGGGTGAAGAGCAGACGCCCTACGCGCAGCGAGGATTGCACGGCGTCGGGCCTTTCGACGAAACGATAGGCTTCGCTGCGGGGAGCCGGAAAATCGGCTGTGGCGCTGCGGTCGGCACGGGGGAGTTTTTCGGCCAGGGCGCCGATGCCTTGCAACTCCTCCTCCCCGATGCGGCCGCTGCATACGACCAGACAGTTTTCGGCCGTATAGAGTCGGCGGTAGAGTGATTCCAGGTCTGCACGCGTGAGCGTGTCGTAATCTTTCTCGGGATAGGAGATGCCGTAGGGATGTTTGTCGCCGAAGAGAGCTTCGGCGAAGATTTCACGCACGACGGTATCGACCTTGCGCCGTTCGATCGTGAGGGTCTGCTTGCGTTTTTCGCAATAGGCACGCAATTCGTCCTCCGGGAAAAGCGGTTGCAGGAGGATTTGTTCCGCGACTTCGAGGGTCGGAGCGAAAAATTTCGATAACGAACTGAAGCTGATATATACGTAGTCCCGATCGACATTGACTTCGAAGTAGGAGCCGTAGAAATCGAGCTGTTCGGCGATTTGCCGGGCCGTCATGTCGCGGCTGCCTTCGCTCAACATATTGGCCGTTGCGGAGGCTGCGAAAGGCGCGTGCTGCATCGACGATCCGGCGCGGAAGACGAACGTGAAGCGCAGGACTTCGAAATCGTCGGACGGAATGGCGTAGAGGGAGGCTCCGTTCGGGAGCGTATGGCGCTGGGCGCGGGGTACATCGACCTCGCGGGGAGTGATCAGGGGCGGTTGTTTCATTGTTTGGCTCGGTAGATTAGGGTGGAACGATTTTCGGGACGGAACGTGCGGCGGCTGAAGTCGGCGATCTGTTCGGCCGTTTGCGAACGGTAGATCGTCACTTCCCGGTTGATGAGGGGCAGATCGCCGAGCATCTCGTAGAAGCCGAGGTTCATCGCCTTGTTCATCACGTTAAGCTCGCCGAACAGGGTATTCGCTTCGAATTTGTTCTTGATCTTCTCCAGCTCGTATTCGTCGATCTTCTCCGTTTGCAGGATTTCGATTTCACGCAACAGGGCTGCTTCGGCCTGTTCGACGGTGGTCGAGGGCAGCAACTGGGCCGTGAAGACGAAAAGCCCCGGATCGACTTCTCCGGAAACGTAGGCATTGACGCTTCCCAGCAGCCGCTGTTCTCTGACCAGATGCTGATAGAGGCGTCCCGATTCTCCGCCTGCCAGCAGGTCGGAGGTCATATCGCCCAGGAAGAAGTCCGGAGAAGTGCGCGAGCCTATGTGGTAAGCCAGTACGATCATCGTGGCTGGTACGTTGCGTTCGACCTCCTCCCGTCGGGATTCGGTTTGCGGCGGTTCCTGCGGAAGCGATGCCGCAGGTTGCGGATTGTCCGCGATCGGGCCGAACCATTTTTCGCACAGGGCGATCGTCCGCTCTTCGGGGATATCTGCCGAGATGGAGAGAATGGCGTTCGACGGGTGGTAGAAACGGCGGTAGAAATCGCGCACTTCGTCGAGCGAGGCTCCGGCGATGTGATCGGGCGAAAGTCCGATCGTCGCCCACCGGTAGGGATGCACGCGGTAGGCCAGGGCCCGCAACAGCATCGACATATCGCCGTAGGGTTGGTTGAGGTATCGTTGTTTATACTCCTCGATGACAACCCGTTTCTCGGTTTCGAGGTTTTCCTGCGAGATGTCGAGTCCCGTCATGCGGTCGCTTTCGAGCCAGAGGGCCGTTTCGATGTTGTCCTTGGGCAGGGTGATGTAAAAGTCCGTGTAGTCGTTGTTGGTGAAGGCGTTGTTCTCCCCGCAGGCCATCTGTACCGGTGTATCGAAGTCGGGAACCGCCTTCGTGCCCCGGAACATGAGATGTTCGAACAGGTGGGCGAAGCCCGTGCGGGAGGGATTCTCGTTGCGGGCCCCGATCTTGTAGAGCAGGTTTACGGCGGCCAGTTTGGACGAGCGGTCGCGGTTCACGACGACCGTCAGCCCGTTCGGAAGCGTATGTTTCTGGTAGTTGATCACGTTGTTGCAAATTTTTTCAAAGGTACGATTTTATTTGCAAAAAGCGTGCTCCGAAATGGAATGGCCGTTTCTCCTTGTTTTTGAAGCGTTTCGATAGAAGGTGTTGATACTGTTATTTTTATAACATTGTACGTTGCGATATTTGTCCGGAAATATGGCGGAATTTTCGTTTGGAATTTTTAACTTTGTGCCGATTCAGGCAGATTTCACAGCTGAAATAGTACAATCTAATACCGATAAAAATGGCAGAAAAGAAATTTATCACATGCGACGGTAATTACGCGGCAGCCCACATAGCTTATATGTTCTCGGAGGTTGCGGCGATTTACCCCATCACTCCGTCCTCGACGATGGCGGAACTTGTCGATGAGTGGGCCGCTCAAGGTCGTAAAAATATTTTCGGAGAAACAGTCCGGGTAGTCGAGATGCAGTCGGAGGCCGGTGCCGCCGGCGCCGTGCACGGATCGCTGCAAAGCGGTGCGCTGACTACGACTTTTACGGCATCGCAGGGTCTGTTGCTGATGATTCCCAATATGTACAAGATCGCCGGCGAGTTGTTGCCCGGCGTATTCCACGTATCGGCGCGTGCGCTGGCGGCCCAGTCGCTTTCGATCTTCGGCGACCATCAGGACGTGATGGCCGCGCGTCAGACCGGCTTTGCAATGCTCGCCACCTCGTCCGTGCAGGAGGTGATGGACCTGGCAGGTATCGCGCATATCGTGTCGCTCAAGGCACGCGTTCCTTTCCTCCATTTCTTCGACGGATTCCGTACTTCGCACGAGATCCAGAAGATCGAGCTGATCGACGAAGCGGCGCTGACCGCGATGCTCGACCGCGACGCGCTGAAGGCGTTCCGTGCCGGAGCGCTCAACCCGGCTCATCCCGTTACGCGCGGCACGGCCCAGAACCCCGACATCTATTTCCAGACCCGCGAGGCGTCGAACAAGTTCTACGATGCGATTCCCGACATGGTAGCCGAGGCGATGGAGAAAATATCCGAGATCACGGGCCGCACCTACAAGCCGTTCACCTATTACGGTGCTCCGGATGCGGAGCATGTCGTCATTGCGCTGGGTTCGGTGACCGAAACGCTGAAGGAGACGGTCGATTACCTGAATGCCAAAGGCGAGAAAACGGGCGTGGTGACCGTACACCTGTTCCGTCCCTTCTCGGTAAAATATCTGACGGCTGTACTGCCCCAGACGGTCAAACGCATCTGCGTACTCGACCGCACGAAGGAGCCGGGAGCCAACGGCGATCCGCTCTATATGGATGTCGTCGAGGCGTTCGCCACCTGCAAGGAGATCCCCTGCGAGCGCAAGCCGCTCATTATCGGCGGCCGCTACGGTCTTTCGTCGAAAGATACTACGCCGGCACAAATGCTGGCCGTTTTCGCCAACCTGAAGGCGAACGAACCCAAGAATCAGTTCACGGTGGGCATCGTGGACGACGTGACGTTCCGTTCGCTGCCCGTAGGCGAGGAGATTTCGCTGGC
>OKZM01000452.1_pt1 | contig 12567 bp, 9 predicted proteins | sample 1609131 | NCBI WGS metagenome assembly OKZM01 (sample SAMN02675049, study PRJEB24791) | human gut metagenome, SKBSTL061 | isolation source: stool | host: Homo sapiens | place: USA | reverse complement strand
TTGCCCACCTCTTTGAGCAGGCGTTTCACATCGACAGGCGGCGTGAGGTCGAAACCCAGCTTCTCCAGCCCGTTCACGATCCGGTCGCGGTCGGCAGGCAGCAGAACGCCCAGCTTCACCGCGGCGTCCAGGCAGGCCCGGACCTTGGCAGCGGCAGCGGCAAACACATCGGCGCAGCAGGAGGTGGCGGCACCGGCCATGAACTTCTTGTCGCCGAAGTTGTTGGCCGTTACCCACAGGCACTTCTTACCGGTCTTCTTCTGCAGCTCGTACAGATAATCCACCATCACGCGGAAGTTGGCGATGCTCTCGGCCAGGGTAGCGCCCTCCGGGGCGATGTCCACGTCATGGAAGCAGTAGTAGTCGATGTCCAGCTTTTCCATCAGCTCGAAGGCGAAGTCCGCCTTGGCGCGGAACTTGGCCATGGGGTCCGTCTGGCCCATGGACTTATCCATGGTACCGGAGCCGAACATATCCACGCCCTCGGCGTCGATGGTATGCCAATAGCTCAACGCGAACTTCAGATGCTCACGCATTTTCTTGCCGGCGATGACCTCGTCCGGGTCATACCAACGGAAGGTAAAGGGGTCGGTCCCCTTGGGATCGTAGACGACCTTACTCACATCAGCGTACTTTTTCATGTTATTACACCTCCGAAGTATGTTTCGTTTTTACGCGGGAACGGATCATGGGCACCACCAGCTGGATGATAACGGCCACCAGCAGAATCGAGCCCTTGATGGTATCGTTGATCAGGGCATCCACCTGCAGGGAGGCGATGATCTTGTCGATGATGGTATAGCTCATGGCGCCGAACAGAACGCCCAGCAGCTTGCCCTTGCCGCCGCTCATACTGATACCGCCGATGACCACCGCGGCGATGGCGTACATCTCGTTGCTCTTACCGAGGGTGGCCGGGTCGACGGAGCCGTTCATAGCCAGCCACAGGAAAGCGCTCAGACCGGTGAGTATGCCGGTAATGACATAGACCGCCACACGGGTACGGTTGACGTTGATACCGGCCAGGGCTGCAGCGCGCTCATTGCTGCCCAGGGCATAGACGGTCTTGCCGAACTTGGTGCAGGTGGATATGAACACCATGATGACCGTGACCAGCAGCAGCACGATGCCCACCACGGGAACAGTGGCGAGCTTCAGCTGGCCGAAGCCGTAGAAGCTGGCATAGTGGTCCAGGGTACCGGTCATATTGAAGATGGAGGACCCGGTAGTCCGCAGGTAGTACTGAGCCACCGAACGGAAGATCAGCATTGTGGCCAGCGTCACGATGAACGCAGGCATTTTCACCAGGCCGATGAGCACACCGTTGAACAGGCCGCACAAGCCTCCGGCCACCAGGGCGAACAGCAATGTGAGGAACACGCTGTCCGTGGCATTGAACACCACCACGGAGAAGCTGCCCACCAGCGCCAGCATGGAGCCCACGGACAGGTCGATGCCGCCGGTGATGATGACCAGGCCCATGCCGAAGGCCATGATACCCACCACAGCGGAGTGCCGCAGGATGTTCATCACGCCACTCCAGGTGGTCGCGCCGTGGTTAATAAACAGATAGGCGATGAAGATCGCCAGTGCGATGAGGATAAAGCTGTAATTATTGATCCAGGCGGCAATGCCCTTCTTGTTCAGCCCCGGTTTTTTGGTCTGGGCCTTCAGTTCCGTGTTCTGACTCATACGTTTACCTCTCCCTCCGTTGCGTGTATCACATTGGTCGCATACAGCATGACTCTCTCCTCCGTGATCTCCTCACGGGGCAGAATGGTCTGGATATGCCCGTGGTAGAACACCACACAGCGATCCGCGATCTTCTGTATCTCCGGTATCTCCAGGGTGTTGACCAAGATGGTCTTGCCCTTCTCGGCCAGCTCCAGGATCAGCTTGTAGATCTCCGCCTTGGCGCCCACATCGATACCCTGGGTGGGGTTATCCATGATAAGGATATCCGCCTCGGTGGTGAGCCACCGGCCCAGGATCACCTTCTGCTGGTTGCCGCCGGACAGTGACAGGATCAGGTCGTCATGGCTGTTGGCCTTGATGTTCAGCATATCCCGCATCCTGTTGTACTGCGCCACCTCTTTCCGCCCGCGGATCAGCTGGTGATTGGCAGAAAGCGTGTGCTCGGAGATGTAGTTGTTCTCCAGCAGGGTAAAGTCCGGGATAACGGAGTTTTCCTTGCGGTTGGCGGGGATCATGCCGATCTTGTGGCGCATGGCGTTATGTATGCCGCCGTGGTGCAGCGGCTCTCCGTTGACATACACCGTGCCCGAGCTGATGGGCATCGCGCCGAAGATCGCCTGCATCATCTCGCTGACGCCGGCACCCTTCAGGCCTGTCAGGCCGATGATCTCGCCCTTACGCACCTCCAGGTCCACGTTCTCGAACCCTTCACCGCTGAGGTGCTCCAGCTTCAGCGCCACATCGCCCAGCTGGCGGGGCTGGTACACCGAGGCTTCGGAGTAGCTGCTGCCCACCATAAGACGGGTGACGGCCTCCGGCGTGGTGTCGGCAATATTGCCGGACTGAATAAAGCATCCATTCCGCAGAACCGTGTAGCGGTCCGCGATGGTAAATATCTCGTTCATTTTGTGGGAGATGAAGATGAAGGACTTACCCTGCTCCTTCAATCGCCGCACGATACTGAACAGGTGCTCGATCTCCGCGTTGTTCAGCGCGGTGGTCGGCTCGTCCAGAATAAAGAGCTTCGCATTGGCGTGAAGTGCCTTTGCGATCTCCAGCAGCTGCTTTTTGCTGGTCTCCAGCTCGTCTACCAGGGCGTTGGGGTCGATATCCACGCCCAGGTCGCTCATCAGCTGGCGCGTCTGCTCCAGCATGGCCCGCTTATCCAGCGTGCCCAGCTTGGTCAGCAGTTCTTTGCGAAGAAAAATGTTCTCGTACACCTTCAGATCGTTAAACAGGTTCAACTCCTGGTGTACAAAGGCGATACCTGCCTGTTCTGTCCGCTTGACGGAAATGTCGTGCATTTGCTCTCCGTCAAACTCGATCTCGCCCTCATTCCGCTGATGCACACCCGCCAGGATGTTCATCAATGTGGACTTACCGGCGCCGTTCTCTCCCAGCAGCGCGTGTACTTCCCCGCGCTCCACGGAAAAATCAACGTGCGAAAGCACTTCCACACCGGAGAATGATTTGGTGATATTGGTCATTTTCAGCAATTCCATGCCGCACGCCTCTCTTTGCTGTTTGATAAGATCCCTTCTACGAAGGGGGAGGTGCCCCGCGGGCGCCGAAGCGCCCGCGAAGCCCCCGGAAACGACTTTACTTACTTGGAGACAGCGTCACCGAAGCCCTGGAAGTCGTTGACGTTGGTAGCATCCACCACGGACACGGCGATGACGTGATCCTGGGTGACGGTACCGCCCTCGATGTGGGTGACCATGTCATCCACGGCAGCCTTGATCATCGCGGGATCGTAAGTAACGGAGAACAGATCGGCCAGCTTGGCGACCTCAGCGGTGTAATCCTTCTGATGGATGCCCTTCAGCACGGAGTAGATCTCGTTCAGACCGGAGGAGGTGCCCAGATGCACACCGGCGTTCAGGAAGGCATCCTTCTTCTCGGCGTCGATCTCGGAGCTCTTCAGCGCCTCCAGGATGCCCATGGCGATCTCGTCGTCGTGGGTGAAGATCCACTTGGTGGCGGTGATGTCCTCAACAGTGCTGGCATCCAGCCAGTTGATGAACAGTTCCTTGCCCTTGCTGCGGCTCCAGCCGGTGTAGTCGGTGGACTGGATGGCAGCGATCTGCTCCTCGGTCCAGCCATTCTCCTTCAGCACGCTGAAGAAGCCGTCGTTACGCATGGTGGGAACGGAAGAGTTGTCACCGGGCATGATGAGGACCTTGTCGCCGGCCTTCATGCCGTCGGCGATGAAGCGCTTGGCGGTCTCGGCGCCGATGCCGTTGTTATCGCCCTTGACGCAGGCAACAGCAGTGGAAGCAGCGGAGTCGATGATACGGTCGAACATCACATAGGGGATGCCGCTGGTGGCCAGCTTGGCCATGGTGTTCTCCAGGGTGTTGTCCTGAGGCAGAATGACCACATAGTCAGCGGTCTTGTTCTCGATCAGGTCCTCCACCTGCTGGATCTGGTTGGCGGCGTCGGAAGAGGTGATGACGGTGGCGGCATACTTGCCGGCGTCATTCAGCTCCTGCGCCTTCTCCTGCGCATAGGTCATCACAGCGCCGGTCCAGCCGTGGTCGGCATTGGGGACCAGGATCGCGATGCGATTACCCGTGGCAGCATCGTTGTCCTTGTTGGCGTCATCGTCCTTCTTCTCGCCGCAGGCGACAAGAGACAGGGCCATGACCAGCGCAAGGATCAGTGCCAGTACTTTCTTCATGGTTGTTTCCTCCTAAAAATTTTTTATAGATACGGACAAAATCCGCCTATAACGTGTTCTTACAGCTCCACCCAGGCAGAGTCCTTGGCTGCGGAGTCGATGACCGCGTGAATGAACTTCACGCCGTTGAGGCCGTCGGTGACGGTGGGATAGTCGAAAGAGCCGTCGTTGGCCGTACCGCCCGCCTTCACCGCCAGAATGGCGCTGATGATGTTCTTGTAGATGTTGGCAAAGGCGACAATCAGTCCCTCGGGATGGCCGGAGGGGATGCGGCTGTACGCGCCGGCCTTCTCGGTGATATAACCGGTACCGCGGGACAGCGTCTCCGTGGGCTTGCCCTTGGGGGTATACTTCAGATAATCGGGATAGTGCTGCTCCCACTCCAGTGCGCCCTCGCTGCCGTAGATGCGGATGGTCAGGCCATTGAGCTTACCCGCCGCGATCTGGGAGCACCAGTACGCGCCGTTGACGCCGTTTTCGTACTCGACGAGCATATTGGCGTTCAGGTCCAGCTCCTTGCCGTAACGGTTCACGGTGGCGGCCAGACGCTTGATGTTCAGGCCGGTCAGGTAGTGGACGGAGTTCTCGATGTGGGTGCCGATGTCGCCCACACAGTTGGAGATACCGGACACCGCCGGATCGGCGCGCCAGACGGACAGCTTAGTGGTGCCCTCGCCAGGGACGCCCAGCTCATCGATGAGCCACTCCTGGACATACTCCGCATTGACGGCGGCGATCTTGCCGATCTTGCCCTCGGCGATCATCTCGCGGGCCACCTTCATCATGGTGTAGCCGGAATAGGTATAGGTGACGCCGAAAACCAGATTTTTCTCCTTGGCCAGGGCCACCAGCTCCTGCGCCTGTTCCACGGTAAAGCACAGAGGCTTTTCGCATACCACATGAATTCCGTGCTGCAGGAAGCACTTGGCCACGTCGTAGTGGGTGTTGTTCGGGGTGGTGATGCTGACGAAATCGATACCGTCTGGACGCCTGCTCTCCGCCTCGGCCATGGCCTCATAGCTGGGGTACACGCGGCTCATGTCCAGGGAGTAGGTCTCGCCGGTCTCACGGTTCTTCTCCGCATTGGTGGAGAAGCAGCCCGCCACCAGCTGTGCGCGGGGATCAAAGGCGATGGCTTTGCGGTGCACCTCGCCGATAAAGGCGTTCATGTGGCCACCGACCATGCCGTAACGGATCTGAATACCCATATTGTCCTCCTTGTCGCGTTTCAGTTGGCGATAGCGTCGTCAAACTTCACATCGGACTTCTTGAAGTCCACCTTCTTCACGAAAGCGGCCGCCTCGGTAGCGCCCTCGATACGGTCCATACCGCTGTCCTCCCATTCCACGGACAGAGGGCCGTCGTAACCGGCGGCGTTCAGCACGCGGATGATCTCCTCGAAGTTCACGTCACCATGACCCAGGGAGCGGAAGTTCCAGCCGCGGCGCAGGTCTCCGAAGTCGATATGGGAGCCCAGCAGGCCGCTGCGGCCATCCAGAGTCACCGCCGCATCCTTCATATGGACGTGGTACACGCGGTCCATAAAGTCGCGCAGGAACAGATGGGGCGTCACGCCCTGCCACAGCAGGTGGCTGGGGTCGAAGTTCAGGCCGAACTCGGGGCGGTCGGCAAACTTCTTCAGCAGCTTCTCGGTGGAGTAGTAGTCGAAAGCGATCTCGCCGGGATGGACCTCCAGGGCGAACTTGATGCCGTTGGCCTTGAACTCATCCAGGATAGGGGACCACAGGCGCACGATCTCGTCGTAGCCGTTCTCGACCATCTCCTCGGTGGTCTGGGGGAAGGAATACAGCCACTTCCAGATGGGAGAGCCGGTGAAGCCCGTGACCACATAGCAGCCCAGCTTCTTGGCCACCACGGGGGCCTTCTTCATGGTGTCGATCGCCCAGGCGCGGATCTCCTCCGGCTTGTCGGCCAGCGCCGCGGGAGCAAAGTTGTTCAGCCGGGGATCGGGAGCGTCGCCCACACACTGGCCGATGATGTGGCAGGCCAGAGCCTTGCAGATCAGGTTGTTCTTCGCCAGGGTCTCCTTGATCCAGGCCACGTAGCTGTCATCGCTGTATGCACGATCAATGTCGATGCCATTGCCCCAGCAGGCGACCTCCAGGCCGTCATAGCCCATCTTAGACGCCAGCGCACACAGCTCATCGAAGGGCAGGTCCGCCCACTGGCAGGTGCAAAGAGTTACCGGTCTGTTTCCCATGATACATTCCTCCTGTTAAAAAGTTAAATCATCATCGGCCTGTGCCGATCGGATCACAAACTTACTGCGAGTGCCGCACACGCACACGGTTGTGGGTATACACCACGCCGGCGGCGGGCCGCCGTCCGGTGTGGATATAGTCAAACAGCACACGCACCGCCTCGTCCCCCTGGGCGAAGGGCTCCTGGGTCACAGTGGCGGCAATGCGCCCTTCCTCCATATACCGCAGCACGGCCTCCGTCCCGTCCACCGCCAGCACGCGGATATTCTTTCCGCTTTCCAGGATGGCCCGCATACCGCCGTCGATACCGGCGGCGGCAAAGCACACCATGTCCGGCGTGTGGTCCGCCAGATAGGCCCGCAGCACATGATAGGAGACATCGTCGTCGTCCTGATTTTCCAGCACGGCGTCCACCGTGATCTCCGGCGTGCCCTCCAGTGCGGTCCGCAGACCGCGCACGCGGTCCATATGGCCGCGGACATTGGTGCTGCCGATTACAGCCACTACGCGGCCCCGGCCGTTGAGCATGAACTGCGCCAGATCTCCGGTGATCATGCCGCTGTTATAGTAGTCGCAGCCAATAAAGGCCACACGGTCGACATCGATATCTGTGTTGACTGTGACCACCGGTATGGGCAATGACTGCAGGTACGCCGCGACCTCGGGCACATCCAGCGGCATGACCGCCAGCGCGTCCACGCCCTCGGCCACCAGCCGGCGCATGGCCTGCAGCTGCGTGGCGGCGTCGTAGCCCTTGATCTCGCGGATGGTAAGGGTGGTGCCGTAGCTGGAGAGTTTTCTGGCGCGGCTCTGTGCGCCGCGGAGCACCTCGTCAAAAAAGGGATTGCCGACGGAGGGTATGACCATGCCGATGTGGGTGCGCTGACGGGAGCGAATAAGCGCCTGAGCCAGCTGGTTGGGCTGGTAGCGCTCACGCTCGGCAATGTCCAATATACGCTTGGCCAGCTCGGGATTTACGTTGCCGCGGCCATTGAGTACCCGGTCGACGGTGCCGCGGCTGGTGCCCGCTTTTTCGGCGATCTGCTTGATGGTCACGCGTCCGCTTCTCCTCTCCGAAATTTGTATCGCCCTTGGCGATGTGTCATTTGTGCTCGAGCACGAATTGACTGTGCTCGAGCACAGTTTCAAAATACCATCTCTTTTGTGATCTGTCAACGGAAAAGGGCCGGCGTGGCTCTATTTCTGTAGAGTTGCCTAAACACGGCGAAAAACTTTTGTTGTTTTTCCCAGTAGACATTTCGGAATTCCCTGTTACCCGCAACGCTTTGTGCCAAACATTCCAAACCAATAAGGTGACTGCCAAACAGCAAAAGGGGCCACCATACAGCGGTCCCTTTTATACGGAAAAAGCCAAACGGCTCCCGGGCGCGCGCCCGGGAGCCGTTCGGTGCAAGGGGGAGGAAAAGGAGTAAAGGAAGAAAACAAGCTATTTGGTGCAGACCGGCAGGAACTGGCCGAAGCAGTCGGGCAGGACCTGACCGTCACGCATAGTGGTGCGGCCACGGAGGATGGTCTCGACCACCCGGCCCTGGAAGGACATACCGTCATAGGGGGACCATTTGGCTTTAGAGTACATCTTCTCCTGACGGAAGGTGTAGGCCGCGGACATATCCACAATAGCCAAGTCGGCATCGGCTCCGGGGCGAATAACGCCCTTGCGGGGATAGAGGCCGAAGGTACGGGCCGCATTGGCGGAGGTGATCGCCGCCACGCGGGGCAGCGTCAGCAGGCCGCGGTGGACAGCGGTGAGCAACACAGGAGAAAGACCCTCGATACCGCTGATTCCGGCGGGGGCATCCCAGAAGGAACGGTGCTTTTCCTCGCAGGTGTGGGGCGCGTGATCTGAGCAGACCCAGTCCAGGGTACCATCCGCAAGGCCCTGCCAGACTGCCTGGCGATCTGCGGCGGTACGGATGAGAGGGTAAGTCTTCATCACCGCACCGCAGCGGCGGGCGTCGCGGTCGGTGAAGGTCAGGTAATGGGTACAGGTCTCGGCGGTGACATCCACGCCGTCAGCCTTGGCGCGGCGGAGGTGCTCCACGCCGTCGCCTACGCCCACATGGAGGACGTGCAGGGGCATGGAGAGCTCCTTGGCCATGTCGATGGCGGTGTCGATAATGGAGGTCTCGCAACTGACGGGGCGGGTACGCAGCAATGCGGCGTAGTCCTGCGCGCCGGCGGCAAGGGCCTCCTGCGTCAGGGCCCGAACAATGGAGAAATTCTCCGCATGGATGCCCAGGCGTTTGCCGGTGGCCTTCACAGCGCGGAACAGGCGGTAGATCTGGCCGTCGTCCGGGGGCGGAAGGACGTTATCCATGCCCTCACGGTAGTTGTAGATCAGGCTGTTGTCCCGGTGGTCCACCGCGTAGCCCCAGAAGAATTTGAAGGCCACGCAGCCGGCCTCCGCCAAAGCAGGCAGGCTGGCAAGATTGGCATCGCCCAAAGCCAGGCCCCAGACGCAGAAATCCGCATGGGCCTTGGGCTGGATGACCGAGACAAGATCGCGGAGAGACTCCGCCGAGTGAATGGTAGGGGTGCAGTTGGGCATTTCGAACACGGTGGTAATACCGGTGGCGGCAGCCGCCGCGGTGGAGGAACGGAAATCCTCCTTCTCGCCGGTGGCCAGACGGCCGTCGCGGGAGTGAACGTGGGTCTCGATCAGGCCGGGCAGGATATAGCGGCCAGAAGCGTCCGTAGTTTCGCCGACGGTGCCGGGCAGGCGCTCGGACGTGACGGCGGCGACCCGGCCGTCACGAATGTAGATATCGGCACGCTGCATACCGTCATCGTTGACCACCGTACCGTTGTAGATGACTCTGTCCCAGTCCATAAATGCCTCCTCTGATATGTATACTGTATACACTTCATCTTCAAGAGAAGCCCCCATGACAGGTCACAGGGGTCTCGTGCAGGCGGTGCATTCCGTCATACAGACGGTACATACCCGCTATGCAGATGGTACATATCCGTCATGCGGGCGATACATATCCGCCATGCAGATGGTACATATCCGTCATGCAGATGGGGTCTGTGCGTCAGTCCTCCTTGCCGTAGCGCTGGAGTGCGGCCTCGTGAACGTTAGCGGTATGGGCGGTGAGCACCCGACGGAGGCGATCCGCATCACGGGCCCGCAGGGACGCCACGATCTCCTCGTGCTCCGCCAACGCACGGCGGCGGCGTTCGTCATCGGACAGCACGCTCTCGCGGAAGCGGGCGTGCTCCGGGTTCTGAAACGACGTGGTGGCGCTGTAGCTTTCGATCTGGTCCAGGAGCTTGATGAGCAGGGGCATATTGCTGCTCTGGGTCAACAGGCCGTTGAATTCGTCCAGGTGGCGGAAATACGCACCGACGTCATGCTTGTCCAGCGCCTCGGCACAGCCGCGGTTGTCGGCCTCCATAGCGTCCAGCTGCGCGTCGGTGATGTTCCGCACCACAGCATCCACGCTGAGCAGCTGCAGGGCGGAACGGATGGTATAGACCTCGTCCACCTCGGCACGGGTCAGCCTGGGCCGGGCCACAGCGCCCTTACGGGGCTCGTAGACCACCAGCCCCTCACGCTCCAGCATACGGATGGCTTCGCGCACGGGGGTGCGGCTGACGCGGAAAATATCGGCGTATTTTGTTTCAACAATGCGCTCATCCGGCGCGATATCGCCGTTGATAATGGCGTTTTTCAGCTGGGTATATATCGTCTCGCGCTGGGGATTGGCGGGGTCCACCGGTGTGAAGGCTGTCATCTCTCTCTGCCCCCTTCTTTTTATACCGCAGCAGGCGGCTCTACACACACTATACCCGCTGCTGCGGGGAAAAGCAAGCAAAACCCGCAAATTTTGCCGATTTTCCCTCCCCTGCCGGGGCTTGGGCGCAGTGCAGTCTCTCTTACATGTGCATGGGATACTGTATACAAAATACATGGTAACATATTCCTTTCCCTTTTGCAAGGGGTTTTCAGATGCGCGGCAAAAAAAGAAAGCCCTTACGGGCTTTCTTTTTTCGCTTAGTGACGCTTTTTAGCGGTCCACGCCATGCCGGTAACGGACAGGACAGCCGTCACGGCGTAGATACCCACGCCCGCATCGAAGGTCTGGGGGCTGCTGCTCTTGCCGCCGATGGTAAAGTCCATGCTGGTGTTGCCGGAGGTAGACAGGATCGTCACGGTGTGCTTGCCAGCCGCCAGCGTCTTGAGGTACGCGGCCTTCAGGTACACCACGGTGGAGCCCTCTTCAGCGGTGTAGTTGGACTTGGCAAGGGTCTTGCCGTCCACCTGGACACCCTGGAAGGTGCTGAACGCCGCGGTGGAACGGAACACCAGGCCGTAGTCGCCGCCGGGATAGTCTGTGGCAGACTTGTTGGTGCCGTTCAGTTCAGCGGTGATGCCGGGGGTGGAGGGGTAGTAATAGTAGCCGCCGGAGGTCTTGGTGGGGACGGTGTAGGGCGCGTCACCCTTCTTGACTTCCTTCGTTCCGTTGACCGTTACTTTACCCTCACCGGTGTTTTTAACGGTCACGCCGGAGTTAACACCGGTCAACTGTACATCACCATTCTTAATGATGATGGTCTTTACGCCTTCAGTGGTCGCTGCCGTCTGGATATAATCCGTACCATAGTTGTATATGGTCTTACCAGACTCATCAGTCACTTCTGCCATCGCCAGATTTCCATCAGGAGCCGCCCAACTTGCATCGCTTTCTGCAATAGGCATATTATCATAGTGGCCGCCTGTCAGCTTCAACTTACCCTCAGGCGAACCCTGGCGCCCATAGATGGTCGTTACCGTCGTTCCGTTGGATTGTACAGTATTACCATCAACTACCGCCTTAACCACAATACCACCAGTTTTTCCGTTCGTCTCCGTACCGGCTACTCCCGTTGTACCAAACAAAGCGCCTGCCTTGTTGCCAGAACTCCCGGTAGATGTCACTTCATTCACAGTAGCAGAGGTATCCAGCACCTCCACCAACGTCCAAGCGTCGCCAGTAGCATGACCTATCAGCGCACCAACAGAGCCTTTACCTGTCAATGTGCTGCCGCTTACCGTGCACCCCGTGAACTTGACTGTTTGGAACACCGGTCCATCACTGCCGCTATAACCAGCAGAATATCCGACAAAACCACCCGTCCAATGTCCGCCTTCCACATGAGAATCTACCAAATGGCAATTTGAGAACACAACCTCTGTCGTTGCCCCAGCGCTGCCAAGAAATGCACCTACTCCTTTGCTTTCTGTTGTATCATCTATTTCAACTTTGATATTCGCGTTCGCAATCGTCAGATCTTTAACGATCAGTGCACACTTACCCGCCCATGATCCCGAAAACAGCATATTACTCAGACCGGTGATTTTATTGCCATTCCCGTTCACTGTCACAACACCGGTTCCAGCCTTTCCGCTCTTTCCATAGCCGTTGATGTACCCAGGCTCCCAACTCCCTGTGATCGTAATATCATTTTTAATATTGATGATCATATTTGCGCCAAAGCAATCCGTTGCCTTAACTGCTGCCTGCAATTGCTCTTGGCTCGTCACATCAACGGAATAAGTATCCATCCCATTGGCGCCTTTTTCACCTTTAACAAAACCGTTATATTCCGTCGCCCAGCTCACGCTGCACAGGCTCAGCGCCATGACCAGGGCCAGAATGGTTGCTAATACTTTTTTCATTGTTCATTCCCCTTATGGTAGTAGATTTCCGCAGGTGCGCTCGTTTTAATGGTTATTAAAACGCAAATGCAGAGGTACCTCTGCGGATAGTCAAATTATAGCACAGTTACACCGTTTGTCCAGCCTTTTTATGGAAATTTTACACATTTTTTCTGTTACCGGAAATAAAAACAGGAAAATTTGGCAGGAAATGGAAGTTGGGGGCGGAGAAAATGCCGCCTGCGGCGGGACAGGGAGTTCTACGCCGCTGCGCGGCAGCAGGGAGGATTTCGCGCCTGCGGGCGCGA
>OKZM01000447.1_pt1 | contig 12616 bp, 10 predicted proteins | sample 1609131 | NCBI WGS metagenome assembly OKZM01 (sample SAMN02675049, study PRJEB24791) | human gut metagenome, SKBSTL061 | isolation source: stool | host: Homo sapiens | place: USA | reverse complement strand
CAGCATCTATACTGAAAAAGAACTCCATTTCACCAACCATTTTGACCTTTAGGTCTCATATTTTCGATGTGAGGTTTGTCAGAAGAGTAATAAGGTTTAGCAAAGAATACAAGGATCTTCAGCGCCGGCTCTATAGACTTGAAGTGGATGAACTCAGCTCCGTTGTCAATCGTAATGGAGAATATCTGTCCTCTGCGCTTTAAGAAGGCTAGTCTGCGATTGACCACCTTGGGCAACTGTTTAGCGTCTTTGCCGTGCTTGGGGTTCTCCATGATTAGGTATCCAGTCTTTCTATCGGTAATTGTCAAGATAGCGCCCTTGTTGTTAGAACCATCAGTCGGACCCATTTCTAGGTCGTCCTCTCGGAGTTGCTGGTCAATACAAATAGGTCTCTGAGAAATGCTTTTTCTCTTTTCCCACTTAGTAGGTGCGACCAATCGTTGCTTCCTACGTCTTAAAGCATGACGACAACAAAGGTATAGGGAGCCTTTATTCTTCTTGTTTAAGTGCAGGTAGGTGTATAGGGTTGTTTTCCTGGCCATCGGGATTTGTTCCATTTGGCATCAATTGGCGATTTGTTCGGGTGAGCACTTTCTATCAATGAGAAGAATATGGGATCCACCATCTGCATAGACGAAAAGAACATCAACGGGGATTGCTACACCATCGTGTCGAACCCAGAGACGAACAAAATCGTCCTGATGGTCAACACGCTCCGAGCCTCCCAGATCGTCTATTTAATGAGATCGAACATCTCCCAAGAAGCACTTTTCGCAGTCTCTTGCGTAACCCGTGATATGGCTCCAAACTACGACTGGGTGGCTCGTGAACTCTTCCCCAATGCTTATCAAGTTGCGGACAAATTTCACGTTGTCAAAAACATCATTGATCAAGTCCAGTCCGTAAGAATACGCTACCGCCAAGAGCTTCTACGCAAGCAACGGGAGCTGGACGAGGCGAGTCGCAAACGGCCTAAACTGCTGCCCGACCCCAATATCCAGCGAGAGCTCAAAGATCTCAAAAAGGAGCTGACCAATGGAGATACCCAGCTACAGCTCCTCCAGCGCAGCAAGGGGTTACTGCACAAGCTTCCCAACGAACACTCCGCTAGTCAAAAGCTACGCGCCCAGCTACTCTTTAGACTTTTCCCCGACATCAAAGAAGCGTACAAATTCTCCGTAGCACTACGGAAATGGTACCAACATCCTATGCGAAATGGTAGCTCCATAACACCCTCCCGACACCTCTTGGAGCGTAAGAAAAAGACACTTATAGAGATCATCACCCGTCACCTCAGTAGTCCGTGTGAAGAGGTCAAGAACATCGCTCACTTCATGGTCAAGCACATCGGAGAGATCTGCAACTACTTCCTAGGCTATAAAACCAACGCTTCAGCAGAAGCACTCAACCAAAACCTCCAACGCTTTATCGCCATCAACTATGGGACTCGAAATAGAGACTTCTTCCTCTACCGCATCGCCGTTCACTTCAGTTAGTTTTTGCGGGTGTCTTTCTCCCCCAGCACCTCAAAATAGGAATTAGCCGCCATATTAAAGCATATCTTTCTTTATCTCACGATTATTTGTCTTTCGTCGGGCACGTCTTGGGTATCTGAACGGAGTTTGGCACGGCGATTCTCTATTGAGAGGCTGTGGCGTATCACCACATTGCGGGCTTCCACTTCGCCTGCAAGACGAAGATAGCGGGAATATCCTTGAGATGTGTTACCACCTTTGGCAAAACCTTCTGCCTCCTGTATTAAATGTTGTACTTCGTGAAGCAACACGCCTTCAATCTGTTGGTCGAAGGGTGCATTGGGGGTTCCGATTGTCACCACCATACCATAATTGATGGGGTCAAAGTAGCCCAACGTGCCTCCTCTCGAAGTGTAAGAAGAGAACAATCTTAGCCGATTAAAGGCGGGATATGCCGAAAGCAAGGAGGTATCAGCCATACATAGAGCTATGTTTATTGGTTCGCCGTAATGTCTTTTTACGTGATCTTCGATGACGGCATTGGGGTGGAATGGGTCAGGGTATTCAAACTTCCACAAACCCTCCACGCCAAGTTCCCAACCTGTCCGCATTTTAATGCAAGACCTGGTTGTCCCCATACGCATTTCCTGTTTAGCCGTGTGAAGTGCCGCCTTTAGGACTTCTGCGTTTTCTGTATTTGCGATGCCTTTTCGCCAAGATACATTTGTTTAATCCATTATTACGTCAGTCTCTCCGTCAAGGTATCTTCTCAAAGACTGCACTATATGCTCAAGACGGTTACTACAAGGGCAGTTGTTAAGGAACTCCATAACCTGTTCTCGTGGTGGAGACATGAAAAGAAATTCTTCTTTGAAGCGTTCTCTAATACTCGTAACAACATCGAGACGTTCCTTGCAACTTGCCTTGTATAATCTATCGTAACAAGCCAAACTAATCTTATCGGTCGGTTCAATCAGGGCATGGCGCAGTTCGTCCAATACGGCACGACGTAACGAACGTTCATTGTCTTCAAGATGAGAGCAAGAACGCCAGTTGAAATAGAGGCTTCTGGACTGCAATCTTGTTGCCATATCCTTCATACTGCATCCTTCCAACTTTAATGTGGCTTTGCAAAGAGTCACAAATGGCGAGTATGATTGTACGTCCAGACCTTCATCATCGTCTTTCAGCATGGGTGGTGTGATGTGTAGAAGAACCTCACGATGCGAGGGCGGAAGCGGTTGTTCTGTCTCGTTTTGCCAGTCGAGAACAGGCCAAGCCATGTTCTCTTCATGAAGCGATTGCGATTCAAATTGTTTAAGTTCACCGATGGTAATCTGTTCGCGTGGTACGACAATCATCGCTTTATTCTTTACCCAAAAGGCAATGATGCTCTGCATGGGCTCACTCTCAAAACGCAGATTGTCCGTATAGTATCTCATACGAGTTTTGCGTTGCTTCGGGTTGTTTGAAGCTTTGTCACGTTCTGACCATTTGGAAGACACTGGCTCCGCTATGAATAAAGAGCGTATTGGAGCATAGAGTTGCTCAAATGCCTTGGTACTTCTTTCATCCACACTGATACGAAATTTCAGTCCATCGTTTGATTTTTCACGGATGGGCATAAGCAAGAATGTGACATCCAAACCAGTAACATAATATACAGAAGATGTTGGGTTTGCATAACGCAATCCATCAGCTAATGGCAGTGTCACATTTTTCAACACTTCACGCAGACGCACCTCGTCGAGAGGCATCAGTAGGCCATGAGCTACAGTCTTTTTTCCGGCCTTATCTGGGGCGAGTGTAAAAGTGATGAAACGAGGCTTTAATTTGGCTATGGCTGGGTCGCTATAAGCTCCGAGTATATTGCCTGTGACGATTTTGCGCTCTATAATCCGGTTGTTATATTTGGCTATTTCTTCTTTCCAAACCATTGCATCGAAGGGATATGGCTGTCCATATTTCATGATACTTTCCAGTTTGCTGTAGTTGCTGTTCTTTTCAGAATGCACTAGATTGATGGTGATTTCACGCATACCAGCAGACAGAGCAAATACCAATTCCACCTTGCCCGGAAGGAATTTCTTCTCAATGTCTTGGCCAAAGCGAATGTCTTTTAAGACACCAATGACATAATCGCATTCAAATTCCAGTTCAACACAGCCGCTCATATCATATGAAAAGCCCAGTTTAGCAGCCGAAAGAATGGTGCGCAGACGTTTACCTTCTTCGCTAATCTTCTTGAGGTTCTTGTCAAGGCGCTGCGCATTGGCCATCCATTCATTAGAATAGGATTTCAGACGGCGCAGTATTGTATTCCGCATATGCAAGCCCTTTACTTTTTCTTTTGCCATACCACACCATGACTCATAGGGCTGTTGTGCTATGGCTATCAGTTCATCTACCAACTCGTCATTCGTGATATGTTTCTTCAGAGACTCACGAACATTCAGCGTTAGGATATCCTGACGTTGTGCGATGCGCTCTCGCACTTTCTTGCGTTGCAGTCTGTAGTATGCATCCACCTCCTTATGCAATACACTATTCTCTCTGAATGGTAGGCCATATTGTTGTTGGGCTTCTATTATGGCCTTTTGGAGAGATTTTGAATCATAGGGGAAAGTGCGATGGCGGCAGCGGTAGGTAGTGAGGTACGACCCTCCGCCTAATCGAGAGTCATCGAGCGCAGCCGTAAAGAACTCATCACGAACAAAAACAGCCTCAAAATCGCGATGCTCTCGTTCGAGATCCCATTGATTGATGCGGCGCAAGTCCGTTTCAAGTGCTTGGTAAGCAGTAAAGAGTTCGTCGATGGCATCCTGTTGTGCAGTAACGCTAAGCATGGCAAGGCGTGCCATCAGGCGGCTTGCAGTAAGAGAAGATGTTGGCTTCAGACCTAGCACAAAGGACAACTCCGTATGTGCTTCAAGAAACTCACGTGCCACCTGATTGCCATATTTATTGCTCAAGTCAATAAAGTCGGCTTGCTTGCGATCCTGGTCCTGATTGGCCGCAGTATTTGCACTCAGTAGTCGCAATTTGGCGCGAAGCATCATATTTAGCCTTTTCTCTGACGGGATGGAGGTGATGATATATTCGTAAAGGGGAGGTAAGTCCATGCGCTGTCCTGTGCGGTTGATACGTCCACGCTTTTGGAGGTCTATGTTTACATCCAGGTCTGTCTGCACAATGAGCATCTTGCGCTGACGCACTTGCGATTCGGGCACCTCTGCTGTGGCTATGGCATGGGCACTTGCTCCGATAGCACCACATGCGTTGATAAGGATTACATCAAGTTTGTTGTTCTGAAAATCGTTAAAGATACGGTTACTGTGAACCTTACGTCGTGACACGATGGTAGCCGCACAGAAATCGTCCTCTCCGTCAGGCCATGTGTATTCCAACTGGTGGACACGGCCTGTACACTCTTCAAAGCGAATATGAATAAAACGCCCGTCTGGAGCCTCAAAGGTCTCCCTTGTTATCAATTGTCTAATGACATCAATGGGCGAAAGAGGCAGATGAAAGGTATCTTCCTTAATGCCATGTTTGAGTAGTTCATAGAAATTTTCCACCTCAGCAATAGCATTTGCGACTTCTTCTGCTCCTGGTAAGTCCATATCAAAAGTGAGTTTGAACAGAGACATATAGGAGTGGGTGTCCATGACCGTCTTCTCCAATAAACGAAGCAATATAGCCGAAAAATCGCCAGAGCAATTACCTTTCTCATCCTTCACCACATCCTGCAGCACGCATTCCAACGTATCGCTCATTCCGATAACCACGCTACGTCCCTGCCTAACCTCCCCAACAGCTGCGTCGGCGATAGTCTTGGCTTTCAAGGCAATCAATAGGATCTTGTTTACATAAAACAACTGTCCGCGTGTAGGATAACATCCCCAATCAGCTATGAGTTGGTAGAGCCTTCCAAGCGCAATAGTCTGATGAACCATTTGACTCAATGTCACCAACTCGCGAAACCAATACATTACCCTGTCAAACAGCTCGGAGTGTACCACCAAATCGTCATCAAGATAGGTGTAAATAGGGTCAGGAATACCTTCGTTTGAATGTTCACGCCGTATCATCTGCCCATCTGCAGCCAAGGTTGAAGATACAAATTCCTGCATGGGTACACCTCCGCTGGCAAAAGCAAGTTGAAGCGTTGCTTTTGTGGCCAAAGCACTCAAAGCAGTGCGCTGCATAAAGGTTATCAGGCATTCAGGACGTTTGGCAAATGTTGCTGAAAGGAAAACGCATTGGGCTTCAGCACTATTTTCCAACACAGAGTTTATGCATTGGGTGATGACAGACACATTGCCAGCCGAGACACTACTGCTGCGGTGTGCTTCGTCAAAGATGAAAAGCAGACGATGCTTTTCGCAAAGCGCATTGAGGAAATCGAGTCGTGTCTTGTCTTTCTTGGCATCCTTTAGTTGAGAATAGGTCATCATCAAATACTCGTAGCAACCTTCAGGAATGTCTCTTTTGCTGTATATGATTTCCATCTCACGTTTCTTCAGCGATTTATATACAACCTCATATTGCTTTTGGTAGAGTGTCATCAATCCGCTGTCATCAGCCTCCTCATCCTCACCGATTGTAGGAGACCAAATTTCGTCAGGCGCATCAGGCATTGACTCGGGTTCTATCACTTTGTCAAAATCTACAACCGAGACACCGCTATTCACTATCAACGGTCGTGCCTCTTGTATGCCCAACGCCTTGCAATCACGATACATATCGCTAAAAAGCGTATAGCGGTCAGTGAAGAAAACGGGCAGATAGCCGGACAACATACCATAGTCGCAGCTTGTCGCCCTTTACCTATGCCAGTCTGGTCTCCAATGATAACGGCCTGACTCCGCATTTCGATATTATAGATAGCCATGGCCACACTGTCTATCTGCTCCATAGCCAATGCTTGAAACAGTTCTTTTTGAGAAAAGTGAAGTCGTTTGGCCACAAATCCGCTAACATCCCCGCCTAGGGCATCTCGCAGTTTTTCAAGCGCATGTGTGGTGTCATTGGCCAACTGGCTTGGCACCTTAGGGCCAAGCTCTTGAGCACCAGCGGATATGCCTTTGTATTCTGTAGAAAGGACCTCCATACTATACTCTGGGTAAATTAGCAGCAGATATTCTTACACGCACAATATGTTCTGTTTCTTGCCATATCAGAAGTCTTTGTTGATGTTCCTCATCGAACCAGCCCGCAAACCAATCTGGGTAGAAGTAGATGAGAGCGTACCGTAAGGCAGAAAAAACTTCAATGATAACAAGCCATTTGAAGATATACCACACTGTTCTTGCAAACTTGCTCGGCGGAGTGTCGGGTCTGTTATTAGCGTGAAGCATCTGCTTTACCTGCTGTCGGAATGTTGTTGTGCTCATATTTCAGTTGCTTGATCACTTTGTTCCATCGTTCAAATGTGGCTTCCGGCTCTTCATAGAAGTAGTCGGTATGACCATTAAGTATTTCAATGAGTTGGCAGAACCGCAAATGCTTGCCATCCCCGTGAAGGCATTCCTCCAGCAGGTGCAACACTCTTATGTTGTCCTCCTGGCATTTCTTGTCAAAATCACTCATTGTCCTTGGTTATGTCTTTGTTTCGCCGACCGGCCTGGTCTGTTAGCCGTTGACAAACCAATTGAACATTCACATCAAAACTGTTGATGCGCACGATGTCGGCCAGCGAATAAGGGTTATGGCTATAGAGAGAATGGAATGCGTACCCAAAGCAGATATGTTTTAGATCATCGCGATGCAGGCACTCGTCCCAACTGGTGCCATCGTCCAAATCTGCGAAGTCAACGACAAGCAATTCCTTGTCCATCATGTCTGGCGTGTTTCCTTCTTCGTGCCGCAAACAACAGTTGTCGATGTAGCCAAGAGCGTAACGCCTTTCTTCTTCGTTGTTTGCGATGACGTAAAGCATATAGGCGAAGTCAGAGCCATAGTAAGCATCGTTTTCCAGATGCAGGACGGTTCCGTAATCGCCCTCTTTGCTGTCATATTCCACTCCTACAGTCAGTTTACCTTCCACCTCATAGTCATCATCGAAACTTTTGTCAACGCCATGAGCCAGCAAGGTGCGATACAATGCACAGGTACGCCGATACATATTCTTCCGCAAGTCGGTCAGGAGCGTGTTCACCTGCTCCATACGTTCAATCTCGTCGGGAGCATAGGTGAACATCTTGTCCAGTATCATTGTTCTCAGACCGATGTAGTTGTCTATTTCTTCCATGGCCTGTTGTGAAGGACGTTCAAGATAGAAACTCAATGGATCGTTTCCGACAATACCCTTTATATCTTCTTCCACTGACAGCAATAACTCGCGCAAGGTTGCGACATCCTTGGCCGCTTCAATGCGCTCAATATTGATTGTGCTCTCTTTTCGTGTCATTGGTCGTTCTCTTTAAGTTGTTCTTTCTCTTCTTCTGTAAGATGACGCCATTTGAGCGTTTCGCCGGTTGCAGAATACATTGTCAAGATGTCTCCGTTCCTGACGATGAAATCATCCTCGCCGACTTGAACCAGCACACCGATTATTTCGCGAGAGGTGCGCTTCTCGGTAAAAGGGTTGTCACCAACCCAAGTGTAGGTTCTCGTGCCTATGTCCTCTTTGCGGCATTTGCTGTCGTGCTCGCGCTGGGTAAGATGTCACCATTTGAGGCGATAAGGATTGCCATTGGTGGGAGGTCTTCTATCCTCTTGCCACACGTCAAATGTTTCTTCCCTATCTTCTGGAGTGAAGCCCCAGAAGGTTGCATCAAAGAGGACAACCGCGATTATCTCTTCCAAAGGAGCAGAGACATTGGTGCCAATAATCACTTCGCGCCCAACAACCGTCTCCCAATCGGCATTATCCGAATGAAATGCCGCAAGACATGGATCCTTGGCATCCTCAATATAATACTCCACCTTGACATTTTCGCCATCAAGATTGGACGGTATGGTATTCCTCATGCCGTCAAACGCTTCTTTGAAACCAAAGAGGCACTTTGCCATATCAGGATAGTGCTGCACTATATAGGGTGCAACATCGTCAAACTCAACCTTGTTCAGTAGTTCTTTCAGTGTCATGCGAGTCAATTTTGGTGCAAAGGTATGAATCCGTCTATGCCAAATCGAAGCATTGCCACCTAATTTCATTCTGTAATGCAGAGTATAGTCGCCCGTTTAGCTAATAGACTTAACAAATCGTTGTAATGGATTCTAATGTCTTTCTCATCCCATTCAAAATGGTGGGCTTCCGTAATAAAGTACATAATTTGACGGTTTGCGCCCATATTCTTGTTCTTATACGTTTGCACTTTCTCCTTAACGTCTCGGTCATTAAGACGTGAGTTGGCACCTTTGCTGATTAAGCAAAGGTTCCCCAGATTGTCAATATATTCGTCTGCACCATCTATATTCTCTGCTTTTTTACGGGCAAGGTGGTGTTCTACCGAGTTCCAATATCGGAAAGAAAAATCTTTCAGCTTGTCTGTATGTGGTATCTGGTGGCAGGACTTGTGTATAAACCTTTCCACCCAATAGAGATAATCTATCAGATTGAAAAGGAAATGTGGTGTGCGCACACCATCGGACATGCTATTGTTGCGGCAAAGGGCCTGATTAGGAGCGATGGGTTCATATTCATTTATGTGCATGTCTGACGAGTCGGCACGTTGCAAAATGTATTCGTCCAAGAAGGTAATGTATTCGTTTGCGTTTACAGATATATTGTCAGCTTTTGCGAACCATCGTATTGCTTCTTGTAGCCAATTCTTGTATTTGCGCGTGCGAAACGTTACCTGAAGCATGGATAGTGCTTTAACTATGCGCTTTTGTATATCTCCTTCAAACGTATTTCTGAAATACATTTTATTGCCACTTTGCTCAGGACGTATAAGTTTCCAATTCACGGCCTCGTCGTCATCGCCCTTCTCTGACTCTTCCACCGCTACTGTTCTTACTACGTAACGGTCAAAAAACGTCTTTGTACGAAGCATATTCCCGATAAATTCTTCTGGGTCTATGGCATCATTAAGCTCATCAAAGACGTGCAGCATATATTTGGAATCCAACGGAACAAGACTGTCTGTTCGTTTCTCGTAATTTGCTTCATAAAAAGCTTTAAACAGGTGCATGATGAAGTTGGGAAAGTCGATGATGGATGAATAATCAGTTTCCGTTGGAAATTCAATATCATCATCTTCGGACTTTACATCATGAGACGCTGTTCCACAAGCGTTTCCGTTTAGAATTTCCTCAATGGTATAACCAACAAGTTCCGTGGATTTCTCGCCACTCTCAGTCAAACCATGAAATTTGTAATCGCAGAATCCGTCACCGAAATAACACCTGCGCCGTGAAGGAGGAACAGCCTTCTGTATTGGCACATCTATCTGGGAACATGCGTCCCAGATAAGTGCAAATTCTTGCTGCTTGCCGATATCGTCAATTTTACCAATCAACAACGCTTTGAGAATCTCGTGCTCTTGCAACTGTTCTCCACGGTTATTCATAATCTCGAAATATGTAGTCACATCGGTGTCTTCTGGGATTTCAACTCTGACCAGTATAACGTGGTTGGCAAAATACTGAGCAAAATTCTCGTCTTCACCTAATTTTACGAGCTTATTGCCTGGCATACCTTCTGCGAGATTTGCTGAGGCAATAGTATTCACAGCCTCCTTGAGATATGTTATAGATGGGTGGTTTACGCTGGCCGTTAGAGGGTTCGCGTAAAAAGCTTTAAGATATTCCACCACATATGGCCGCGAATCGTAATAAAGGCAGTTGTTACTATTAATGCCGAGAAAGCGTGTAATAAGACTCAGAACTGTCAAACGTTGCTGGCCATCTATCACCTCAAAGTCATCATCGCGGCGTTTCCGGACAACAAGGCTGCCAATAAAGTAATTACCTTCGGGATTAGTCGTATATGCTTCGTATATATCCTGAAGCAGCCGTAGAATCTGTTCTTCCCGCCATGCGAAATTACGTTGGTACAAAGGTATAATGTAGCGAGCACCGAAGATTTCAGTGATGCTCTTGTTGAGATTCTCTGTTTTCATATTATACTTTCAGAATGAGGTCTTTTATATTTTGTGGCACTTTATCGCAAGTGCTTTTTATTTCCTTCAGCTTGTTTGCCAGCATGTCATCCAATCGCGAGAGGGATGCCATGTCTTTGGCTCGGTATATCAGTTCGAAATACGAATGAGGCAGTTTGTCAGCGGTCTTGTATCTTACCTGCTCATGCGTTATTCGCTCAACATATACGAGACGATAAAGGGTCTTGTAGTAGCGAACCAAGGCTTTCTCTCCAAATTTGTCGAACAGGCATATTATCAGCGATTTATACACCTCTCTCAAATATCCGTCTCCATTACGAGCCGCATCTCCTTTGGGCTGATGCGCATACGGTTTCTTGCGCATCGCTTCTGGATCTGAACATCTGTAATCAAGACAATACTGATAGTAGAATCGCTTGAAGCCTGCAAGTTGGTGCGTACCTAACTCGATGAACAGTCGTTTGTATAGTTCAACATACGTTTCAACATATTCAAAAAACGACTTTCCATTCACAATGGTTTGGTTTATGCTTGCAAACGGGTCAACGTTTTCAGGATCGCCATGCAAAAAGCGATTGGCCGTGGCGATTGTGCCCTTCAACGTGCTTTCGTAGAATTTTGCTGTAAGGTACAAGAGCAACTGTGGATTTTGGAAGGGGAATTCAGCTAGATGGTTTTTATCTATAGTACATCCCTTAAATTCGCCGATTTTCGCTTTGGAGAACTTCTTGGCTTCTGTCGTGCGTATCCACCGACGTGAACGATAAAGTTGCTCATTGAATATCTGGCGTAGAATGTCGATACTACCATCGTCTGGAATCAACGGGGTTGCGTCATATTGCGTAGCGGCTTCCCATCTTACGTCACATGCGATGCGTTCCTCCTGACTATTTTGTTCCATAGCTCTAATATGGAAAGCTTTGAGTAAATTATAAGCTTCCAGTTCCTTGCCTCGTCCGTTTTGAGAATCAAACATCTGGAAGGCCTCCGATTGCTCAGAAACGATAATCTGTACAAACTCACAGTTATCCATTACATAAAGCGCAAATTCCTCTCGGTCTTTTCCAGTTTCAACATTTTCTCTAAGCCAATCAGCTATAACTTGGCGATTGTTACGAATGGATTTTAGCGAGTCGGCATGGGCGTATCTAAGAGTCTTCATTGCCGGTGTGGGCATCGCACATTCATGTAATAGCAATGCAATCGTGGTGATGCGCTGCTGCCCATCCACAATGTCGTTGAATTCACCATCTGTGTGGAGAATTACACTGCCTATCCTATATGTCTGCTTTTCAGTTTTCCAATTGTCGCGGATATCTTTTAATAATTGCAGTACGTTGTTCTTTGTCCAACGATATGGGCGTTGGTAATATGGTATTCGCAATTGAGCAGTCAGTGTCTCGCCGACAGTTTGTATTGAAGAACGTAACTTGTTACTTTCTTCTGCCTCTTTCACGCTACGTTCAATCTGAAGTCCCCTCTCATACTGTATAATATGATATTCCAAAGCATCACGAATATCTTTGAATGCTTGATAAAAATCCGACTCACAGGTAATCTCTGTCTTTAATGTCCATGCCCCATTTTGGCGTCCCCACCAGCCTTTTGGGGTTATGTTAGCATAAGGAGCATGTGCATTAAGATAGTTGCGAATCCCTCTCCAAGTTCCTGGTTCACTTTCTATATGCAAGCTGACCTTGCCTCCATTAAATTCATAATGAAGGCAATCACCCAAATGAGTTCCTGCTTGGACAAAGCACCAATCACCGTTCCAACTGTAGGGTTGGTTAGGAAATTCCTTTGCGCAGAATGCCGCGAAGGCTTCTTTTGTTGTTATCTCTATCAGTTTCATATTATAAAAAACTCGTCGCAAAATTAGGTATATACTTATGCCAAAATGCAGCGTTGGACCAATAGTGTCCTAAACGTTTTGCAGGGTAAAGAGAAAAGGGTAGGTTTGTAATTGGAAACAAAGCACAGCTAGTGAGAGCTGTCACAAACCACCCTTTTCAATAGCAAATATAACACTATTCGCACAAGTAATCCGACTCATACCTCGAGAAATCATCC
>OKZM01000430.1_pt1 | contig 12763 bp, 7 predicted proteins | sample 1609131 | NCBI WGS metagenome assembly OKZM01 (sample SAMN02675049, study PRJEB24791) | human gut metagenome, SKBSTL061 | isolation source: stool | host: Homo sapiens | place: USA | reverse complement strand
GGGGTCAATATCAAGATCTTCGACGGCCTGAACCGCGAATACAAATATTCGGCGGCCAAACAGACCGCCCGCCGCGTCGGCGCCCTGCAGAACAAGGCCGGCAAGGATATTTCGGTGCTGGTCGAGAAGCTCTACAACCAGATGATGAACTACCGCAACCAGATGACCTCGATCGACGCGTCGCTGAACTTCGCCGAGGAGTACCTCCGCATGAAAAACGCCGCCTTCCTCGAAGGCATGAGCTCGTCGTCGGACCTGATCGACGCCGAGCTGAACCTCGCGGGAGTGCGCACCGAACGTCTGCAGGCGGCCTACAATTTCGACCTGCTGCTGGCGCAGCTGCTCGAAACCGCAGGCATCAGCGACGAATTCCCGGCCTATGCGCGCCGCAGCGACGCACGGCCCGTTCTGTTCGATAAAAAATAAAAACCGAAAAATATGAAACGCAGCAACATCATTGGAATCATCGCGGCCGCCGTGGTCATCATCGTGTCGGTCGTACTGATCAGCTGGTACCTCACCAAACGGACCCCGACGCTGATTCAGGGCACGGTGGAGTGCACCACCTACAAAGCCTCGTCGAAGGTTCCGGGCCGCATCGACGACATGAAAGTGGCCCAGGGCGACCGCGTGGAGAAGGGCGACATCAAGTTCGTGCCGGAGCGCTTCACCAAGAACTATATGAACTGGATGAAGAACACCCGCGACTGGTGCATCAGCCGCCAGCTGTGGTGGGGCCACCAGATCCCCGCCTGGTACTGCGACGACTGCGGCGAGACCGTCGTGGCCAAGGAAGCCCCCTGCATCTGCCCCAAGTGCGGCAGCTCCAACATGACCCAGGACCCCGACACGCTGGACACCTGGTTCAGCTCTGCCCTGTGGCCGTTCTCCACGCTGGGCTGGCCCAACGAGAACGCCGAGGATTACAACTACTTCTACCCCACGAACACGCTGGTCACCGGCTATGACATCATCGGCTTCTGGGTGTCCCGCATGATCTTCTCGGGTCTGGCCTACACCGGCAAGGCACCGTTTGACACGGTACTGATCCACGGCATTGTCCGCGACAGCCAGGGCCGCAAAATGTCCAAATCCCTGGGCAACGGCATTGACCCGCTGGAGGTCATTGAGCAGTACGGCGCGGACGCGCTGCGCATGATGCTGATCATCGGCTCCACCGCAGGCAACGATATGCGCTACAGCGATGAAAAAGTCCTTGCCTGCCGCAACTTTGCCAACAAGCTGTGGAACGCCTCCCGCTTTGTGCAGATGAACCTGCCCGAGGACTTTGCGCCGGGTCTGCCCGAGGAAAGCCTGCTCGACATGAGCGACAAGTGGATTTTGTCCGAGCTTGCCAAGGTCGCCGCCGAGGCTACCGCCAACCTCGACAAGTACGAGCTGGGCCTGGCCGCCGAGAAGGTCGAGAACTTCATCTGGGAGGTCTACTGCGACTGGTATATCGAGATCTGCAAGACCCGCCTGAACGGCGAGGATGCGGCAGCCGCCGACGCGGCCCGCAAGGTGCTGGTCTACGTGCTGGACAAGGCGCTCAAGCTGCTGCACCCCTTCATGCCGTTCATCACCGAGGAGATCTATCAGGCTCTGCCCGGCAGCGCCGAGACCATCATGAACGAGAAGTGGCCCGGCGACGAGAACATGAAGGTCTGGGCCGAGGACTGCGCCGACTTTGAAAAGCTGATGGACTACATCAAGGCTGTCCGCGCCATGCGTGCCGAGATGAACGTCCACCCGGCCAAAAAGACGAGCATGGTCATTGAGACTGCCTCCCCCGCCGCGTTTGAGAAGGGCGGCGCGTATCTGGCCCGCTTTGCCTTTGCCACCGACGTAACGGTCACGGCAAAGTACGAGGGCAGCACCGACGGCATGGTCAACGTGGCGACCCCCGACGCGAAGGGCTTTATCCCGATGATGGAGCTGATCGACCGCGACAAGGAGCTGGCCCGCCTGAACAAGGAGCTAACCAAGGCCGAGAAGGAGCTGGGCATGTTCACGAACCAGCTGAACAACCCGAAGTTCGTCGAGAAGGCCCCGGCGAAGCTCGTCGAGGAGACCCGCGCCAAGCTGGCTGCCGCTCAGGACAAGGCCGCCAAGATCAAGGAGAGCATTGCGGCGCTGGGGTAAGTCTGAAGGCTTCCCCCGTGGGGGAAGCTGTCACCGCAGGTGACTGATGAGGGCAGCGTTTCCGCCGCAGCTCGTTCACGGGCAATACTGGCACACTCGCCCCTCATCCGGCCCTTCGGGCCACCTTCCCCCGTAGGGGAAGGCTTTTCAGCCACAAACAAAAAATAACCCCGCCCCGTCAGGAACTGCATCCTGACGGGGCGGGGTTTTCTCGTTACAGCACAAAAATTGCAGGGAAAAAGTTCAAAGCAAATTACTTGCGGCGCTTGCCCTTGCCGCCCTTGCGGGTGTTGGTCTTGGCAGCGGCGGTCTTGACGGCCTCGACGGCCTTCTCGGCTGCGGGCTTGGCAGCCTCAACAGCCTTCTCAACGACAGGCTCGGCAGCCTTGACGGCCTTCTCTACGACGGGCTTCGCAGCCTCGACGGTTTTCTCAACGACGGGCTCGGCAGCCTTGACGGCCTTCTCGACGACGGGCTTCGCAGCCTTGACAGCCTTCTCAGCGGCAGGCTTGGCAGCCTTGACGGCCTTCTCGACGACAGGTTCAGCAGCCTTGACGACCTCGGTGGCGGCCTTCTCGGCAGCGGCCTTGGCCTTAACGGTGGTGGCCTTCACGCTGGTCTTGGGCTTGCGGGTGACCTCGTTGATGGTCCAGAACTGGTTGTCACCGTTGACGTCAGCCCAGATCTGCAGCACGGTGCCGTTCTCGGTAGCCATGCCGGGGTCCAGCAGCTTGCCGGCCAGGTTGGACTTGATCTTGACGCGGCCATCGTTGGTAGGCTCCACGACCCACAGCTGGCTGGATGCCTGGGCACCCTCCCACTGGTGGACGCGGGTGCCGTCGCTGACGCCGCCCATGTCCAGATCCATCATCTTGCCGGTGAAGCGGTTCTGGATGCGGTAAACGCCGTCGCCTGCTGCGACGAAGTTCCACTGCTGCCACTCAAAGTTGGCGTTGTCCATCAGCTGGATCTTCGCGCCATTGTCAATGTTATAGTCAGCGACCTCAATGACCTTGCCGTTGGCGGCGCTGATGGTATAGAACTTACCCTCGGTAAGTACGGTCTGTGCAATCTTCTTCGGTGCCATATTTGTTCCTCCTATAGGTATATCCTGTATATTATGCGGCAAATCTTGTTTGTAGTTTCCCTCATGCCGCGTGGTCAAACACCGCTTTTTGCGTGTCTACGTATCCTATTATAACCACTTTTTACCTTCCCGTCAACTTTTTTGGCGCTGTTGCGGCATTTTGCACAAAAACCGCCGGGACGGCAGATGCTATCCCGGCAGTTTTGATTGATTTTATGCCGTTTTGCGGCTTTTTTCGACCTCTCTGCGTTTAAGAGTTCTCGGCAAAGTTGCCGGTGTACAGGCGGTAATAGCGGCCCTTCTGGGCGATCAGCTCGTCGTGGGTGCCGCGCTCAATGATACGGCCCTGCTCCAGCACCATGATGCAGTCCGAGTTGCGCACGGTGGACAAGCGGTGGGCAATGACGAAGGTCGTGCGGCCATACATCAGGCCGTCCATGCCGTCCTGCACAAGCTTCTCGGTGCGGGTGTCGATGGAGGACGTTGCCTCGTCCAGGATCAGCACCGGCGGGTCTGCGACAGCCGCGCGGGCAATCGCCAGCAGCTGGCGCTGGCCCTGGCTCAGGTTCGTGCCGTCGCCGGTCAGCATCGTGTTGTAGCCGTCGGGCAGATGCTTGATGAAGGTATCCGCATTCGCGAGCTTCGCGGCGGCCATGCACTCCTCATCGGTGGCGGTCAGGCGGCCATAGCGGATGTTCTCCATGACCGTGCCGGTGAACAGGTGGGTATCCTGCAGGACGATGCCCAAAGAGGAGCGCAGCGCGTCCTTCTCAATGGACTTGATGTCGTGGCCGTCGTACAGGATCCGGCCCTTCTGGATGTCGTAGAAGCGGTTGATAAGGTTCGTGATCGTCGTCTTGCCCGCGCCGGTGGAGCCGACAAAGGCGATCTTCTGCCCCGGACGGCCATACAGGTTGATGTCATGCAGGACGATCTTCTTCTCGTCGTAGCCGAAGTCCACATCCTTAAAGACGATGTCGCCCTCCAGCTTGGTGTACCGGGGCTTGCCGTCGGCATCCATGCGTTTCCACGCCCACATGCCGGTGGACTCGTTCGTCTCGGTGACAGTATCGTCCGCTTCGTACTTGGCGTGGACCAGGGTGATGTCGCCCTCGTTGACCTCGGGCTTTTCATCCAGCAGCGCAAAGATACGCGCACCGCCGGCCAGCGCCATAACGACGGAGTTCAGCTGCATGGAGATCTGGCTGATGGGCTGGTTGAACTGGCGGGTCAGCACAAGGAAGCTGGCGAGACCACCCAGCGTAAAGCCGCCGAAGCCGTTGATAGCCAGCGCACCGCCGAGGATGGCACAGAACACGTAGGACAGGTTGCCCAGCTGGCCGTTGACGGGCATTGCTACCAACGAATAGGAGTTTGCCTTGTCGGCGCTGTGGAACAGCTCATCGTTGAGCCTGTCGAACTCCTCAATGGCAATTTCCTCATGGCAAAAGACCTTGATGACCTTCTGGCCGTTCATCATTTCCTCAATGTAGCCGTTGACCTTGCCCAGCTCCTGCTGCTGCTTGATGAAGTATTTGCCGGAGTTGCCGGTCAGGTACTTCGTCGCCAGCAGCATGACGCCGACCATCGCGAGGGCCAGCACCGTCAGGGGGACGCTCAGATAGAGCATCGAGGCCAGCACGCCGACGAGGGTCACAACCGTGTTGACGAGCTGCGGCAGGCTCTGGCTGATCATCTGGCGCAGCGTGTCAATGTCGTTCGTGTAGACCGACATAATATCGCCATGGGCGTGGGTGTCAAAGTATTTGATGGGCAGCGTCTGCATGTGGGTGAACATCTCGTCACGCAGGTCCTTCAGCGTGCCCTGGGTGATCCTTGCCATCAGGCGGTTCTGCACAAAGACAGCGGCGATGCCGGCGCAGTAGATGACTGCCACACGCAGGATAGCCGCGGCCAGGCCGCTGAAGTCCGTGCTGCCCGCCTTGAGCAGCGGCAGAATGTAGCTGTCGATCAGCGTCTGGGAGAACATAACGCCCTGCAGCTGGGCGAACACGGCCAGCAGAATGCAGCAGAGCACCACAATGACCTGTGCTTTATAGCGGCTCATGACATAGGCGAGGATGCGCTTGAACACCTTGCCGGGGTTTTCGACCTTGGGGCGGGGGCCATTGCTGCGCCCGCCGGGGCCGACCTTTACGACTTTAGGCTGCTGTGCCATTATGCCTCCCCTCCCTTCTCATCAAAGTCGCCGGAACCTTTGGTCTGGCTGTTGTAGACATCCTGGTAGATGGCATTTGTTTTCAGCAGATTGGCCGGGGTATCAAAGCCGCTGACCCTGCCGTTGTCGAGCACGAGGACCTTGTCCGCATTTTCCACGGAGGAAATGCGCTGGGCGATGATGAACACCGTCGTGCCGGGGATTTTTTCCGCAAACGAATGGCGGATCTTTGCGTCCGTCGCGGTATCGACGGCGGAGGTGGAGTCGTCCAGGATCAGGATGCGGGGCTTTTTCAGCAGTGCGCGGGCAATGCAGAGACGCTGCTTCTGGCCGCCGGAGACGTTGTTGCCGCCTTGCTCGATGTGGGTCTGGTACTTGTCGGGGAAGCGCTCGATAAATTCATCGGCGCAGGCCTGCTTGCAGGCGTCCTCGATCTCGGCGTCGGTGGCGTCGGGGTTGCCCCAGCGCAGGTTCTCGGCAATCGTGCCGCTGAACAGCTCGTTCTTCTGCAGCACCATGGCGACGTTGTTGCGCAGGGTGTCGAGGTCATATCTGCGCACATCAACGCCGCCGATGGTCACACTGCCCTCGGTCACGTCGTACAGACGCGGCAGCAGCTGCACAAGGCTGGACTTAGCCGAACCGGTGCCGCCAATGATGCCGATGGTCTCGCCGGACTTGATGTCGAGGTCAATGTCCTCGAGGGCCTTCTCGCCATCCTTTTTATAGGCAAAGCTGACGTGGTCGAACTTGACGGAGCCGTCCCTGACCTCCATAACGGGATCCGCACCGTTCGTCAGGTCGGACTGCTCGTCCAGCACCTCGGCCACGCGCTTGGCGGAGGCTGCAGACATCGTGATCATGACGAACACCATGGACAGCATCATCAGGCTCATAAGGATGTTCATGCAGTAGCTCAGCATGCTCATCAGGTCGCCGGTGGTGAAGGTCGTTGCGCCGGAGCTGACGATGAGCTGGGCACCGATCCAGGAGATGAGCAGGATGCAGCTGTAGACGGTCAGCTGCATGAGCGGGGCGTTCCAGGCCAGGATCAGCTCTGCACGCATCAGCAGATTGCGCACATTCTCGCTGGCCTTGCGGAACTTCTCGCCCTCAAACTTCTCGCGCACATAGGCCTTGACAACGCGGATGGCGGAGACATTCTCCTGCACGCTCTCGTTCAGGTCGTCGTACTTGCGGAACGCCTCGCCGAAGTACTTGGTGGCGCGGCTCATAATAAAGGCGAGCGCGCAGCCCAGCAGGATGACGGCGATCAAATAGATGTTTGCCAGCCGACGGTTGATCGTGTAGGACATGATCAGCGCCACGATCATGCTGGCGGGCGCACGCACCGACATGCGCAGCAGCATCTGGTAGGCGTTCTGGATGTTGGTGACGTCGGTGGTCATGCGGGTGACCAGGCCCGCGGTGGAGTACTTGTCAATGTTGGCAAAGCTGAAGGTCTGGATGTTGCGGAACATGCCGCGGCGCAGGTTGCGGGCAAAGCCCGTGGCCGCGTGGGAACCGGCCACCGCGCCCAGAATGCCGAACAGCAGGCCGAACAACGCCGCGACGACCATCTGTGCGCCGACGGTGTAGATGACCTGCATATTGCCCGGCGTGACGCCGTTGTCAATGATGGAGGCCATCAGCTTCGGGATGATCATTTCCATGATGACCTCCGCGATCATAAAGATCGGCGTCAGCACGGAGACCAGGCGGAAGCCCTTGGTTTCACGTCCGAGTGTTTTTAACAATTGGTATTTCCCCTCTCTTGGTTGGTATTTTCCTCTTGCAGGATATGCTGTGCGTTGCGCAGGGTCTGCTCCAGCACAGCGCGGGCCGCGGCGGCCTGCTGCGGGTCAATGCCGCTTTGCAGGTCATCCTCAAACCGCGCAATGCTTGCCTCGATCTGCTTGTGACAGGCGCGGCCCTTCTCTGTGGTGATAAGGCGCTTTAAGCGGGCATCTTTCGCCACGGTGCTGCGGGTGATGAAGCCATCCTGCTCCATGCCCTGCAGCATGGCGGTGACGCTGGAGCGGCGAATGTTGAACCACTGCTCAATGTCGCGCTGGTAGACGTCGCGGCCCTGGCGCTCAGCACGGACGATGTCGCCCAGCACCATACCGCGCACGCCCGACAGCTCCGAGCTGACCTCGGCGTTGATGCGGGCATCCAGCGCACGGCGGATGAGCCGCGAGGTCTGGTTCAGCAGTGCGCCGAAGTGGACATCCGCGCAACAGCCGCAGTCATCATGCGATGATTCGTGCATTTCTTCCCTCCTTTACGATTTTTGGGTCCAAGAAGTTAGATTTCGAATTGTTCGTTGTCTAACTGTTCGTTTGCGTACTTTACCAGTATAACACCGGATCGTGGAATGTCAAGAGGGACGGCGCAGAGTTTTTTGTATAGTGCAGCGGCAAACGGGCAGAGCCCCGTCACCCTGCGCCTTCCCGATTCAACGTAGGGGCGGATTCCATATCCGCCCGTGCCCGTTTCCCATCACTCCGCACTTTCCGGCTCGACCCCCAGATACGGCAGCACCTTTCCCAGTACCTCGGCGCACACCGGCCCGGAGAGCGCGCCGCCGCTCGTCGTCCAGCTGTGGGGCTCATCCAGGCAGACCAGCACAGCGACCTTGGGGTCGTCGATGGGTGCAACGGAGACAAAGCTCGCAATGCGCGCGCCCTCGTTGGCGCTGTCCAGCTTTTGGCTCGTGCCGCTCTTGCCGCCGATGCGGTAGCCCGCCAGCGCGGCCTGCTTTCCCGTGCCGCCTGTAACGACACCCTCCATCAGGCGGCACATCGTGGCGGAGGTTTCCGCGCTGATGACGCGGCTCTTCACCGTCGGCTGCACTTCCTTCACAACAGTGCCGTCAGGTGCCGTGATTTTCGCCACAACGTAGGGCTGCATCAGCTCGCCGCCGTTTACCACCGCACAGACCGCCGTGAGCATCTGCAGGTAGCTGACCTTGCTGCTCTGCCCGAACGAGCAGCTCGCCAGCTCCACCGGGCCCATCCGGTCCGCCGTGTAGTATTCGCTGCGCCTGACCTCGCCCGGCAGGTCGATGCCCGTGGCCTCCCGCAGGCCGAAGGCCGCAAAGTAATCGCAGAAGCGTTCTTTTCCAAGCCGCGCACCGATTTGGATAAAGCAGGGGTTGCAGCTGACAGCCAGCCCCCGGGCGAAGGTCTCGGTGCCGTGGATATGCCCGTTTGCACAGCGGAACCGCGTGCCTGCGACGGTTATTTTACCCGCGCAGGTGAAATAGTCCGTGGCCTTACACGCCCCGGAGTCCAGCGCCGCCGACGCCGTGATGAGCTTGAACACGCTGCCCGGCTCATACAGGTCGCTGATGGCCTTGTTGCGCCACTGTGCCTGCTGGGCCTTTTGCAGCGCGGCGCTGCGCTCCTCGCCGGTCAGGGCATTCACAGCGTCACGGACTTCTTTATTTATAAGAGTCCGCGGCGCGTTCGGGTCGTAGTCTGGCTGGCAGGACATCGCCAGCACGGCCCCGGTGTGGACGTCCATCACGATGCCGACGCCGCGCTCGGCCACATGATGCTCCGTCACAGCGGCGGACAGTGCGCTTTCGAGCCAGTGCTGAATGTTCGCGTCGATGGTCAGCGTCAGCGTGCTGCCGGGCACGGCGTCCACCAGCGTCTGGTAGTGCGTCGGCATATCGTAGCCCCAAGCGTTCTTGGCGGTCAGGATGCGCCCGTTCTGCCCGGTCAATTCGTCGTTGTAACGCAGCTCCAGTCCCCACAGGCCCGCGTTGTCCACGTCGGTAAAGCCTAAAATGCCGCCCATAAAATTCCCCTGCGGGTAGACGCGGCGGGTATCCTGCCGAATTTGTATGCCGTCCACACCGTTCGCCCGGCACCAGTCCCGCACAGCGTCGGCCATCGTCTTATCCACGCGGCGGCGCAGCAGGCAGTCGTTGGAGGTTCGCTGGCTGAATTTGGCCAGCGTATCGGCGTAGTCCAGCTCTAAAATTTCGCTCAACGCCCGCGCAGCCGGTTCTACGGCGTCGTCGGCCATCTCCCGCGGGGCGGCGCGGATGGTCCAGCAGGTCTCGCTGGCGGCCAGCAGCGTACCGTCGGCGGAATAGATCTCCCCGCGGGCGGCGGGCAGCGTGGCCCCGCGCAGTTGCTGGTCGGCGGCGCGTGCCGCGTAGCCGCCGGGGTCGCGCAGCATCAGCACAAACAGCCGCACCGTCAGCCCGCCCAGGCACCCCACCGCCAGCACCGCCGCCAAAAGCCGCATGCGCAGGCGCATTTTTGTATTCTGCTGCGGCGTGATCGGACGCATAGCTCCTGCCCCCTTCCCCATAGAACAGCCTATGAGTGTTCCACTGGCAAAATGCTGAATTATCGCCGGAAAATTCTCTGTATTGTCGATTGACCGTTTAGACACATAAGGTGTATACTATTAATAGCAGATTTTGATATTTAATTATCAAAGTCCGGGAGAGCTATTTTTAAAGGAGGCAAACCCTATGGCTAGATTTACTTTACCCCGTGATCTTTACCACGGACCCCACGCGCTGGAAGCGTTGAAAACGCTGCCCGGCAAGCGAGCCATGATCTGCGTCGGCGGCGGTTCGATGAAGCGCTTCGGCTTCCTGGACCGCGCCGAGGCCTACTTAAAAGAGGCCGGCATGGAGGTAGAGCTGTTTGAAGGCATCGAGCCCGACCCGTCCGTGGAGACGGTCATGAAGGGTGCTGCCGCCATGGACAAGTTCCAGCCCGACTGGATCGTCGCAATCGGCGGCGGCTCCCCCATCGACGCAGCCAAGGCCATGTGGATCAAGTACGAGTATCCCGACATCACGTTTGAGGATATGTGCAAGGTGTTCGGCATCCCGCCGCTGCGCCGCAAGGCCCACTTCTGCGCCATCTCTTCCACCTCCGGCACCGCCACTGAGGTGACCGCCTTCTCCATCATCACCGATTATCAGAAGGGCATCAAGTACCCCATCGCTGACTTTGAGATCACCCCCGATGTCGCCATCGTCGATCCCGATCTGGCCGAGACCATGCCCAAGAAGCTGGTTGCCCACACCGGTATGGATGCAATGACCCACGCCATCGAGGCTTATGTTTCCACCGCCCACTGCGACTACACCGACCCGCTGGCCATCTTTGCCATCCGCATGATCCAGGGCGATCTGGTGGACAGCTACAACGGCGACATGGCCAAGCGTGATTCCATGCACAACGCACAGTGCCTGGCCGGTATGGCATTCTCCAATGCGCTGCTGGGCATCGTCCACTCCATGGCACACAAGACCGGTGCTGCCTTTGCCGACTACGGCGCACACATCATCCACGGTGCTGCCAACGCCATGTATCTGCCCAAGGTCATCGCCTTCAACGCCAAGGACCCCGAGGCCAAGAAGCGCTATGGTGTTATCGCTGACGAGATGAAGCTGGGCGGTTCCAACGACGACGAGAAGGTCAAGCTGCTCATCGAATACCTGCGCGGCATGAACGATGCGCTGAACATCCCCCACTGCATCAAGAACTACGGCCCCGATTCCTACCCCACCGAGCAGGGCTTTGTTCCCGAGGAAGTGTTCCTGGAGCGTCTGCCCGAGATCGCAAAGAACGCCATCGGCGATGCCTGCACCGGCTCCAATCCCCGCCAGCCCAGTCAGGAGGAGATGGAGAAGCTGCTCAAGTGCTGCTACTACGACACTGAGGTCGACTTCTGATTAAAACCGACATTTTACAGACACTTTTACCTCTTTCCCATAACAGCAAAGCCGCAAGCCCTCAACAGGCCTGCGGCTTTGTTGTTTGATGGGCCTCTCAGGCGCTCCGCGCCAGCTCCCTTGACTGGGGCTGCCAGGCTTGCGCTGCTGCAGACGGCAGAGCGATGGATGCAAAAAAACTGCCCTGACGGTTTCCCATCAAGGCGGTTTGAGCTGGAGCTGCTATCCAGATTCGAACTGGAGACCTCATCCTTACCAAGGATGCGCTCTACCAACTGAGCTATAGCAGCACAATCACAGCTCAATTATTTTACCACAAGAAAGACTGCTTTGCAAGTGTTTTTTGCAAAAAAATCCGTTTTTTCTGTTCCAAAGCAAAAAAGCCCAGAGCGATACCGCTCCAGGCTCCTTTGTCTGTATGTACATATCATATGTATAATGTCCGGGGCGGATATTGTCAAGGGAAGTGAACGGGTTTCATCTCTAGGTGCCCACCGATTCATCTTGTTTGGTGTTTTGCATCCACCGCACCAGTGCTTCGGCATCCTGTTTGCCTTTGGCGTACATTTTTTCAAGGCCGGCGCGGTTCTTGGTCAGGGTGGACATTCCCTCGGTGCTGTCCGGAGCGATGATGCAGACAAGGCCCTGCCGCTCCAGCTCCCGCGCCCGCTGGACAGCCGTGTTGTACCGCCCTGCCCGGCGGCGCAGCCCCTCGGCTGCAGCGGGGTAATGCGACTGCAACAGGTGTGCCAGATGCTCGTCCAGGGCATCACTCCTCACCAGCCCGATGGGCTTGGTCAGGATGAGAGCCACCCGGTCGCAGCCGTGGGCAAAGGCCCATTCCAGCGGGACGGGGTCAGCCAGGCCGCCATCAAAATAAGGCACGCCGTCGATGACGCAGGGCTGGTCGATGACCGGGATGCAGCAGGACGCCATGAGGACGCGGTAGTCGTCCGGGTGGAGGTCTGCCTTGGTGAAATACCGCGCCTCGCCGTTCTGTGCATTGGCGGCCACCACGCAGAGCTCTGCCGGGCTGCGGGCAAGCGCCGCGTAATCCAGCGGATTCTCGCCGCCTGCATTGCTGAGGGTGCCGTAGACATAGCCCAGATCGAGATAGGAGTGCTTGTGGATGAGGTTGTGCACGCTCATGTACTCCCTGCGGAAGGAGTATTCATCGTAAAAGGGCTTGTTCCGCCCATGCTGGCCTGCCAGATAGGACGCCATATTGGCGCTGCCCGCCGAAACGCCGATGCAGAGATCGAAGCGGAGGTCCTCCTCCAGGCAGCGGTCCAGCACGCCAGCGCCGTAAATGCCCCGCAGGCCGCCACCCACATCGATGACACCGTATTTCATGGTCTGTTCCTCCATCGTTTCATTCCATTTCCCTCCCAGTATAACGGGACGGCGGGAAATACTCATTGAGCAAACGGCGGGATCTGATGCAATTTGCGGCAGGAAGCAGGATCTGCCGCAAAAGAAAAGCACGAGACCGAAATCTCGTGCTTTTTTAGTGGAGCATTCTCCACAGCACTCGAACCTAAAACCTCTTCACGAGTGACCATTTTGGCATCGTCCGTGAAGTTGAAATTGAGTACGACCCGGTCATCAAAGACGTAGACCGAGTTGACAAAGGTATCAATGA
>OKZM01000402.1_pt1 | contig 13411 bp, 10 predicted proteins | sample 1609131 | NCBI WGS metagenome assembly OKZM01 (sample SAMN02675049, study PRJEB24791) | human gut metagenome, SKBSTL061 | isolation source: stool | host: Homo sapiens | place: USA | reverse complement strand
AATTATATTTCATAAAAAACACCCCAAAAGTGTCCAACTTTTGGGGTGCAGTACACCTTGACTATCACTTTCGACGATTTCGATTCCGGCATGTTGGCAGGCCCTACCTCGGCCGGAGAAAATCTTTATTCGTACCAAGGGTATCCTCAAGTAACCACCATTTACGACAATACTCCGGAAGAATATCTCTTCCTTTCAATGTTTAATACAGTCGGTGGAAGCACGGAGTACTCCAGCGGTGGCATCGCACTTTCCAACTGGAATATCCGCTCCAATCAGTCGGGAAATACCGGAGACTGGTGGTATTCTTATCTAAACCAATGTTCTGTCTATAACACTGCGGTGGAAGCGGAAGGACAGAATAAGGAAGCCGGGCACAGCGGTTCCAATTTCGGTGTCGTTTACGGATATGTGGATGCTTACAATCAGGCATGGATGGCTAAACCGGAATTTTATTTCAATGTTCCCCGGAAATTGGTCGGCCTGTGGATCTGCAACACCTCATACACTTATGGTGTCATTACTTATGGTAATCAGTTCGGTTCTACGGGGGTAGCGACTCCTCTGAAAGAGATGAAAGGGTATTTCCAAGTGAATCTGGAATGTTATGATGCGAATGGCGGTCTGATCCGCACTTACAAACGTCTTTTAGCCGATTATCGTAACGGCCAACAACAGGTTGATCCTATCACGACATGGGATTATTGGGAAATCAATGCCGAAGGGGTGCAAAGTGTGAAATTCAACTTCGAGGGTTCGGATTCGGGAGCATACGGTTTGAATACTCCGGCTTATATCTGTATCGATGATATCACCATACAATAAAAAGAATACAGGGATATCCCTTCTGTCGGGGGTATCACTGTTATTTTTCTAAAATCCACACATCATGCATCGTTTTTACTATTTTATTATTTCTGCCTGTATGCTGTTCACCTCCTGCAACAAGGATGAAGTCATTACCGAAGAAGTAGGAGGACAACCTATAATAGAACTTGACAGCGAGACCGGTATTTACACGGTCAAGGTCGATCACGAATTGACTATCGCCCCGACATACCAGAATGTTGAAGATGCTCTTTTTGCTTGGACGATAGACGGTACGCTGGTTTCTTCGGGTCCGTCTCTTCAACGTACATGGAATGAATGCGGGGATTTTTATGTCAAACTAAGAGTAGACAATGCGGAAGGCTATGCCGAAGAGGAACTGAAAGTAGAAGTGAAAGAACTCACCCCTCCGGTCATCTCACTGGCACTACCTTCGCAGGGGCTAAAAGTCGTCCGGAATACCGATTACACATTTACTCCCGATATTCAGCATTCGGATGTCGAAGGGTTCAAAATCGAATGGGTACGGGAAGGAAAAATCGTTTCCACCGAGAATACTTATACTTTCAATGAAAAAGAACTCGGTGTTTATACGGTGACAATCAACGCTTCCAATATAGATGGGACAACAACGAAAGACGTAAGCGTAGAGGTCGTGGAAACGATGCCCTACGTTGTCAAATTCCCGACCCCGTCTTACCAGCAAACATCCACGGACAGGTACACTTTTGCCGACCGCCCTGTTTTCCTGCGTCCGTTGTTGGAGTATTTCGACAATCCCCGTTTTGAGTGGAGTGTAGACGGTCAGGTCATGGAAGGAGAAGTGAAACGCATGTTCAAGTTCACGCCGTCCGCACCCGGAGAATACACCGTCTCCTGTACTGTGTCGGAAGACACACCGACGGAAAAAATAAGCAGGAATATCGACAAAGGGAAAACGGCTGTCACTGCCACCGTAAAAGTCGTTTGTGTGGACAAAAAGGAACAAGACGGCTTCCGGGCTTCGGGAAGTTCCAAGCTCTGGAATAAAGTCTATGAATATACCCCAGCTCCCGGCCAATTTATCAACGAGACGAGCACGATAGGTGGTATGACCGGCAACGAAACATCCCCTGAAGCGGCTGTCGCATGGGCAACACAGCGTTTGAAAGACAAACTGCACGTCTCTTTAGGTTCTTTCGGGGGTTATATCATCGTCGGCTTCGACCACAGTATTCCTAATTCGGGTAACCAATATGATTTCTGTGTTCAGGGGAACGCCTTTGACGGCAGTTCCGAACCGGGTATCGTATGGGTCATGCAAGATATAAACGGAAACGGATTGCCGGATGACGAGTGGTACGAACTGAAAGGATCTGAAGCAGGCAAGGAAGAAACAATACAGAATTTTGAAGTGACCTATTACCGTCCGGAAGGCAAAAAAATGGATGTCCAATGGATCAGTTCCGATGGTAGAAACGGTTGGGTAGACTATCTGTCCGCTTATCATACGCAGGACTATTATTATCCGGCTTGGATTTCGGAAAACAGTTACACCCTGACAGGCACTTGTCTGGCCGCCCGCAACACCCAAGATTCACAAACCGGTTATTGGGATAATCAGAGTTATGACTGGGGGTACGTGGATAATTTCGGAAACGACCAGATAGAAGGCGGCAGTACGGTGGATGGAAGCGGTCAAAGGAACGGTTTCAAAATTTCCAATGCCATCCATGCCGATGGAACGGAAGCCAATCTGCAATATATTGACTTTATCAAAGTACAATGCGGTGTCTTGGCCAAAAGCGGCTGGCTGGGCGAAGTTTCAACGGAAGTATTTTCTTTTGAGGATTTAACCAAATAATAAAAATTGCAAGTATGAAAAATTATTTTCTTCCCATGCTCCTATCCTTGTTCTTTTTGGGTGCGTGTGACAAAAACGATGAAATTATACCTGAAGATGCAGATGAGAATTTCATCACGTCAGTTGTAATGACCGTGGACGGGAAATCGTACACGGCCGACATTGCGGACAATACAGTAACAATAACCGTTCCCTATACGGTATCGCTGAACAATGCCGAAGTGGAATTCAAGTACACAACTTCTGCAACAATCATACCTGATCCTGAAACGGTAACGGACTGGGATAACGAACGAACCTTCCGGGTGACATCCTATAACGGAGATGCCCGCGAATATGCCTATAAAGTGGTGAAAAGCGAAATAGAATCTGACGGAGATGTGGAGTTGAAGACCACCGAGGAGGTAGCTTCTTTTGCCGCAACCAAAACAACCGTTGTCAAAGGGAACCTGATTATCGGCTCTGATGCGGAAGAGGCAGAAAAAATCACTGACATATCAGCATTGGCATCTTTGAAAGAGGTTACTGGCAACATTGTCATTCGTAACAGTTACAACGGTGCAGACTTGACAGGGTTGGAAAATATCGTTTCGGCCGGAGGTTTGCAGGTAGGTTCGGCCGATGTCGCCTCGAAAGCTACGGAACTTCACATGATTTCCATGAAAGCATTGGAAACGCTCTCCGGAGACATATCGGTATATAACGACCAAGTGACGTATGTCCTATTCGAGAAACTGGCAACTATTGAAGGAAGCGTGATGTTCAATGCGTCGTCGTTACAGAGTTTTGAGTTTCCGGTTCTGACTACTGTAGGTCAGGATCTGAATATCCAGGGACTCAATGAAGAAAACAAGGCTGCCGGAACAATCGCTACTTTAGAGTTACCGGAACTGACAAGTGTCGTAGGAGTCTTGTCCGTAAACAATCTTGCCAAGCTGACCTCCATGAACTTCCTTAAACTGAAAGAGACAGGTGGTCTTGATTTCCACACCGTCCCCGTGATGTTGGAAACTATCAATTTGCCGGAAATCGAAACAGTAAACGGAAGTATTATTATGGAGGCCAATATGGAAGCTCCTCCTACCGGTAGTTTTGTTCCCCAACGAAATGACGTGCTTCAGGCTTTCGGTGGAATGGACAAACTGACAACGATAAAGGGACAGATAAAGATAAAGAATTTCACGGCACTCAAACAACTTCCCGACTGGAGCAAAATCACCACACTTGGAAGTATCACATTAGATTATCTTGAAGATTTGAGCGGGACACTGACGTTGCCGAATGCCCGATTTGAAACCTTCGGAGAAACAGCGCCCCAGATTGAAATTATAAACAAGGTGCAGCTCTCCAAAATTGAAACAGCCGAAGATTTGTCAAATGTAAATTTTGTCATCACCAGTCTCACGAATAATAAGTTCCCTGAAATCACGTTCAAGAATATCAAAGACTTCACTTGTAAGCCAACCACCAACAATACCGATTATACCATATCGACAATTCAACATGTATATGGAAATCTAAATGTGACAGGCCAAATGCGAAGCAATGCCAAATTTCCCGACTTGGAAATCATAGATGGATATGGATACATCCAAATACCAATGATGGGGACAGTCACAATGTCATCCTTGAAAGAAGTAGGAGGCCAGTTCTATTTATCTGGAAATATTACCGGTTGTGACTTACCCTTGGTGTCCAAAGTATGTTGCTCAACCTCTCCAGTATATCATAGCGAAGGAATGGGGGCGTTCGCAATAACTTTACAAAGTAAATCGTTAAACCTTCCAGAATTGCTTCATGTAGGAGGTGAAGGGTTGTTTATTAATCAAGCAACTGGCATTACTTGCGACAAATTGCAGACAATTGACGGTACGTTACAGATAAAAAGAGCAACTTCTCTTTCTCAGGAAACACTTTCCATGGAGAAGTTGGAGACCTTGCATGGGGTTGTTTTTGACGGTTTGACGAAATTTACCGACTACACTTTCTTCGGCAAGTTTATAGAAAACGGAATGATTACGGGGGAAAGTTGGAGCGTGACGAAATGTGGGTATAACCCAACCTTCCAAAATATGAAGGACAAACAATATACGCAGCAGGATTAAACCTTATACCTTAACCAGAGTACCCGTAATGATTCGGGTACTTTTTTTTATCCGAATGACAATGAGCAGAACAATACAACGGATTTGCCTTTTTCTTTTCTGCCTGCCAGTTTTCGGCAGTTGCATGAAATGGGATTACGGAGAGATGGAAGATTTCTCTGTATCGGCCTCTGGTCTTTTCATTACCAACGAGGGGAATTTCCAGTACAGCAATGCCACGCTTTCCTACTACGATCCCGCCACGTGCGAAGTGGAGAATGAAGTGTTTTACCGTGCCAACGGGTTCAAGTTGGGCGATGTGGCCCAGTCTATGGTTATCCGGGACGGTATAGGCTGGATCGTGGTGAACAACTCGCATGTGATTTTCGCCATCGACATCAATACTTTCAAGGAAGTGGGCCGTATCACAGGTTTCACCTCACCCCGGTATATCCATTTTCTGTCGGATGAGAAAGCCTATGTGACGCAGATATGGGACTACCGTATCTTCATCATCAACCCCAAGACATACGAGATTACCGGCTATATCGAATGTCCAGACATGGACATGGAATCGGGTTCCACCGAACAAATGGTACAATACGGCAAGTACGTCTATGTGAACTGCTGGTCGTACCAGAACCGCATCCTGAAAATCGACACGGAGACGGACAAGGTCGTGGACGAACTGACCATCGGCATACAACCTACTTCGCTGGTCATGGACAAATACAACAAGATGTGGACCATCACGGATGGCGGTTACGAGGGCAGCCCATACGGTTACGAGGCACCGTCTCTCTATCGTATAGACGCCGAGACTTTCACCGTAGAGAAACAGTTCAAGTTTAAGCTGGGCGACTGGCCTTCGGAAGTCCAGCTCAACGGTACACGGGATATACTTTACTGGATCAACAACGATATTTGGCGAATGCCGGTGGAAGCCGACCGTGTTCCCGTCCGGCCTTTTCTGGAGTTTCGGGACACCAAATACTACGGCCTTACGGTCAATCCCAACAACGGGGAGGTATATGTGGCCGACGCTATTGATTACCAGCAACAAGGTATCGTGTATCGCTATTCGCCGCAAGGCAAGCTGATCGATGAATTTTACGTGGGAATCATTCCGGGAGCTTTCTGCTGGAAATAACGAGGAAGGAGGACAAAAATGAAAAGACATCTTATTCTATTGTTCGTGGGGGTAAGCCTGCCCTTTCTGCTTGCCGCCCAGCAGAAAAATTCCGTCAGCATTACCAAAAGGGTACTACGTATTCCGGAGGTTACGGTGGTGGGCAAACGACCTATGAAGGATATAGGCGTGCAACGAACCCGTTTCGATTCCATCGCCATGAAAGAGAACATCGCCTTGTCTATGGCCGATGTGCTGACATTCAACTCATCCGTTTTTGTCAAGAACTACGGACGCGCCACGTTATCCACCGTGGCTTTCCGGGGTACCTCTCCCTCGCATACCCAAGTGACGTGGAATGGTATGCGCATTAACAACCCGATGCTGGGCATGACGGATTTTTCCACCATCCCTTCTTACTTTATCGATGATGCCTCGCTGCTGCACGGAACGTCATCGGTAAACGAAACGGGCGGCGGCTTGGGTGGTCTGGTCAGGCTCTCCACTTCTCCGGCCAACCATGAAGGGTTCGGGTTGCAGTACGTGCAGGGAGTGGGGTCGTTCAGCACGTTCGACGAGTTTCTCCGCCTGACCTACGGTGACAAACACTGGCAGTCCTCCACCCGTGTGGTGTATTCCTCTTCCCCCAACGACTACAAATACCGAAACCGGGACAAGAAGGAAAACATCTATGACGAGGACAAGAACATCATCGGTTCCTATTACCCGACGGAACGCAACCGCAGCGGGGCTTATAAGGATCTGCACGTCTTGCAGGAAATTTATTATAACACGGGCGAAGGCGACAAGTTCGGGCTAAACGCCTGGTATATCAATTCCAACCGGGAACTGGCGATGCTCAGCACGGATTACGGGAACGACATGGACTTCGAGAACCGCCAAAGGGAGCAGACGTTTCGCGGCGTCCTCTCGTGGGATCGCGTGCGGGAGAAATGGAAGGTCGGTGTAAAAGGCGGCTATATACACACATGGATGGCCTATGATTACAAGCGGGACAAGGGAAACGGCGAAATGGCTTCGATGACCCGCTCACGCAGTAAGATTAACACGTTCTACGGAAGTGCGGACGGGGATTATGCTCCTTCAGAGAAATGGCTGTTCACGGCCGGTGTTTCCGTACACCAGCATTTGGTGGAAAGCGCGGACAAAAATATCATCTCGCAGGAAGGTAACAAGGCTGTTGTCGGGTATGACAAGGGACGTGTCGAGTTTTCCGGTTCCGTTTCTGCGAAATGGCGGCCTGTCGATCGTTTTGCCGCCTCGCTTGTCCTTCGCGAGGATATGTTCGGTACGGAATGGGCCCCGGTTATCCCGGCTTTCTTCATCGACGGGGTACTGTCGAAAAAAGGCAATATCGTGGCGAAAGCATCCATCTCCCGGAACTACCGTTTTCCCACGCTGAACGACCTCTATTTTCTGCCGGGCGGTAATCCCGACCTGAAAAGCGAGCACGGCTTCACATACGACGTGGGGTTGTCGTTCTCGGTGGGGAAAGAAAATGTATATGCTTTGAGCGGTGGTATCAACTGGTTCGATTCGCACATCGACGACTGGATCATCTGGCTACCCACAACCAAGGGATTCTTCTCCCCCAGAAACCTCAAAAAGGTACATGCTTACGGGGCAGAGACCAACGCCCACCTTGATATAATGCTCGGAAAGGACTGGAAACTGGATATGAACGGAACTTTCTCGTGGACTCCCTCGATCAACGAGAGCGAACCGATGAGTCCGGCAGACCAATCCGTCGGCAAACAGTTGCCATACGTGCCGGAGTTTTCCGCAACGGTGACCGGACGTCTGTCATGGCGGACATGGAGCCTGCTTTACAAATGGTGTTATTACAGCCAGCGTTATACCATGTCGAGTAATGACTATACCCTGACGGGCTATCTGCCCCCTTACTTCATGAATAACGTGACACTGGAAAAACAGCTCTCTTTCCGATGGGCCGATCTGTCGCTAAAGGGCAGCATCAACAACCTGTTCGATGAAGAATACCTTTCCGTATTGTCCCGTCCCATGCCGGGCATCAATTTCGAGATATTCATCGGCATAACACCCAAGTTCGGAAAAAACAAAAATAGTAAACGATAATCTGCATCAATATGAACGCATTAAAGAATTTAAGCCTGATTTTGTTGCTTTCTCTGGCATTTACAGGCTGCCACAACAAAAGCTCAAAAATCAATGATTTCAACCTGCTGCTTTATGCTCCCGAATATGCCTCCGGCTTCGACATCAAAGGGGCGGGCGGGAAGGAAAGCGTACTGATAACCGTCAGGAATCCCTGGCAGGGAGCGGACAGTGTAACCACATGGCTGTTTATCGTCCGCAACGGTGAAGAGGTTCCCGAAGGGTTTGCAGGACAGGTACTCAAAGGAGACGCCAAACGCATCGTGGCGATGTCTTCCACTCATATCGCCATGCTTGACGCAATCGGTGAAGTCCGGTGTATAACCGGCGTTTCGGGAATCGACTACATTTCCAACCCAGACATCCAAGCCCGCCGCGACAGTATTGGCGATGTCGGCTATGAAGGGAACATCAACTACGAGTTGCTGCTCTCGCTCGATCCCGACCTCGTTCTGCTCTATGGGGTGAACGGCGCAAGCGCAATGGAAAGCAAACTCGAAGAACTCGACATACCGTTCATGTATGTCGGCGATTATCTTGAAGAGTCGCCTCTCGGCAAGGCCGAATGGATGGTAGTGCTTTCAGAAGTCACAGGAAAACGTGAGAAGGGTGAAAAAGCCTTTGCCGCAATCCCGGTCAGATACAACGCCTTGAAAAAGAAAGTGGCCGACAGTACCCTCGGCACTCCTTCGGTTATGCTTAATGTTCCCTATGGCGACTCGTGGTTCATGCCTTCAACCCAAAGTTATGTAGCCCGCTTGATTACTGATGCGGGAGGCCGCTATATCTACCAGAAGAACACGGGAAACGCTTCTATCCCCATTGACTTAGAAGAAGCATATCTGCTCGCGTCGGATGCGGACATGTGGCTGAACGTGGGAATGGCGAACTCCCTTGACGACTTGAAGGCATCATGTCCGAAATTCACCGATACCCGATGTTTCAAAAATGGAGAGGTGTATAACAACAACGCCCGTACCAACACAGCCGGGGGTAACGACTATTACGAGTCTGCCGTCGTGAATCCTGACATCGTGCTCCGCGACCTCGTGAAGATATTCCATCCTGAACTGGTGCAGGAAGAGTGTGTGTATTACAAGCAACTGAAATAGATGCGTTCCCGTTCGACTATATTATTCTCCATATTGATTACGCTCACGGTCGGTCTTTTTTTACTGGACTTGGCCGTGGGAGCTGTCAACATTCCGATCCGCGATGTATGGGCAGCACTGACCGGGGGAAATTGTTCCCGTGCCACGGAAAAAATCGTACTCAACATACGCCTCATAAAAGCTATAGTGGCACTGTTGGCCGGGGTTGCCTTATCGGTCAGCGGTCTTCAGATGCAGACCCTCTTCCGTAATCCTCTTGCCGGTCCCTATGTCCTTGGCATCAGTTCCGGTGCAAGTCTCGGTGTGGCACTTGTGGTACTTGCCGGGATCGGTTCATCAATAGGCATTGCCGGAGCAGCGTGGGTGGGTGCGGCTGTCGTGTTGCTCGTGATAACTGCCGTCGGACAGCGAATAAAAGACATCATGGTAATCCTGATTCTGGGCATGATGTTCTCATCGGGCGTAGGTGCTGTCGTGCAGATATTGCAGTACCTCAGCAAAGAGGAATCGCTGAAAGCCTTTGTCATTTGGACGATGGGGGCTTTGGGTGACGTCACCTCCGGACAACTTCTGATTCTTGTTCCATCGGTGTTTGCCGGACTGCTGTTGGCGGTACTGACCATCAAACCGCTTAACCTCCTGCTGTTCGGAGAGGAATATGCCGTAACAATGGGACTGAATATTCGGCGTTCACGCAGCCTGTTGTTTCTCTCGACAACGCTGCTCGCCGGAACGATAACCGCTTTTTGCGGTCCGATAGGTTTCATAGGTCTCGCTATGCCTCATGTCACAAGAATGCTTTTCCAAAATAGCGATCATCATGTCCTTCTGCCCGGAACAATTCTTTCGGGAGCATCGATATTGCTTCTTTGCGACATCATTTCTAAAATATTCACCTTGCCGATCAACGCCATTACAGCTCTATTGGGAATCCCAATCGTCGTATGGGTGGTTTTACGCAACAAATCCATCACCGCATGATAGAATTACAGCATTTTTCCATAGGTTACAAAGAAAACTCGTTGCTCCACGAGGTAAATGCCACGATAAAAAAAGGTCAACTGACAGCCCTTATCGGAAGAAACGGGACAGGAAAATCGACGTTGCTCCGCGCCATAGCCGGTCTGAACCGGTGTTATTCCGGAAAAATCATTCTCGACGGGCACGACATCGCCTGCATGAAAACCGAAGATATGGCAAAAACGCTGGCTGTCGTCACGACCGAGCGCACGCGCATCGCCAACCTGCGGTGCAAGGATGTCGTAGCCATAGGCCGTGCTCCTTATACCAACTGGATAGGTAGGATGCAAGAAACAGATAAGGAGATAGTCATGCAATCGCTCATTTCGGTGGGAATGGAGGCTTATGCAAACCGCACGATGGATAAAATGTCGGATGGCGAATGCCAGCGTGTGATGATTGCTCGTGCATTGGCACAGGATACTCCTATCATTCTCCTTGATGAACCGACTTCCTTTCTTGACATGCCTAATCGCTACGAACTTGTGGCGTTGCTTCGTAGGCTTGTCCACGACGAGAAAAAATGTATCATGTTCTCGACACATGAACTTGACATCGCGTTGTCCATGTGCGATTCGATAGCATTGTTAGATACCCCGAATTTAAGTTGCTTGACCGCGTCTGAAATGCAGAAAAGCGGATACATTGACAGACTTTTCCAAAATGAAAACATCCGTTTCGACTCCTTATGCGGTACAATGATTTTGAAACAATGAGTATATACACTGTAGAAAATTTTACTTCAGACATCACTGTTGAAGGATATATCGCCGAATTCCGTGACGAACCACATTTTCTTGAACTTTGCAAACAATGTACCAATTACGGTAAAAGTTGGGGGTGTCCTCCATTTGATTTTGATACGGAATCGTTTCTCCGACAATACAAGTATGCACATCTTATGGCAACGAAGATAATCCCTGAAGACAAAGATATTCCGATTGAATATACACAAAAACTCATTTTACCGGAACGGATACGAATCGAGAGCGAATTATTGGATATGGAACGGAAATATGGAGGGCGTTCATTTGCCTATATAGGTAAATGTCTTCACTGCTCAGATAACGAGTGTACGCGTAACTGCGGCACACCATGCCGACACCCGGAAAAAGTGCGTCCGTCACTCGAAGCCTTCGGATTTGACATAGCCAAAACGCTTTCTGAACTTTTTAACATCGAACTTCTTTGGGGAAAGGATGGCAAATTACCTGAATATCTTGTTCTCGTAAGCGGATTTTTTCATAATGAATACGAACTTTGCAACATAGCATACTAATGATTCGGACATGAAATAAACAGACAAACTAACCACATTCGGTTCAATCTGTTTTGTGATTTCAAATGAATTATAGTTAGATATGTAAAAAGCGACGCTGGAGCTTGAAATAAGTAACGGTTTATCGGTGTATTCTCCGTTAAACCGTCCTGTTTTCGTTAAACGAAAACACAACTTGCTGTCCCCTAATGGGGACAACATTCTCCAATAGGAATTGTGTATCAGCCCATTGTACGGCTATTCTCCTGTGATTTTCGGGTCATTTCCATCAGGCATTTGCCGGCTGCTCTCCCCATAAAAAGGTGGCTGTCTCTCCTGAATCATGTGACTTACGCCCATAATTCAGGAATAAGGGAGACGTATGTACTGGAAATCTGCCCTTTCCATACCCTATTCTCCATTAATGGATTGTTATTTTTACACTTCTGCAAATGGAGAATGGCAGGTAGCCGTATACACCTTATTGTTTTTCTTCATTGTCTCCATTAATGGATTGTTACTTTTACACATCTACAAAAGGAGAATGGGCTGTGAACCGTATATGCCTTATGGCTTTCCTTCATTGTCTCCATTAACGGATTGCTACTTATACACATCTGCAAATGAAGAATGGGCATGTAACCGTGTATGTCTTATGGTTTCTTTTCCTTGTCTCCATTGATGGATTGCTACTTCTACACATCTGCAAATGAAGAATGAGCATGTAACCGTGTATGCCTTATGGTTTTCCTTCATTGTCTCTGTCACTTCTACACTTCTGCAAATGGAGAACGTGCATGTAGCCGTGTACGCCTTATGTTTTTTCTTCCTTGTCTCCATTAACGGATTGATATTTTTACACTTCCACAGACCGATAATTCAAGAATCCGTATCAGGACGGATGCATGCTCCCACACCTGCCCATAAGGATTTGAAAGGGGCGGTGGACAAGGAACGGAATCCCGCCGCTTTTCCACGCCGCTACGGACAGCAGGATTCTGACGTCACTCCTGCATGGGAAGAACCATCCGGATGGAACCATATGTTCGTCCCCCCCGTCATGTGTATCATGACAATCCCCGACTTTGGATGACTATAAGTGACAGGTGGTTCCGTTCCGTCCTGTCCTCTTCTTTTTTTATTTTGTATTCCGAAACAATGCCAGTTGTGTAATTTAATAATTTAAGATTTTAAGACAATGGATTCAGAAAAGGAAAAGAACCGGCTTTCCGATATCGTTCTCGAGAGGGTCGGACTCACGGGAAACCTTCTGTCAGCTCCCGTTTCCCCATCCCCGGAACCGGCGGTGGATATGCCGGGTCATGAAAGGCAGGTCCGTGCAGGGAAAGTGACAGCCCCGGAAGAATACAAGAGGAGGTTTCTGGTTCCCGCTCCCAAGTCTGTGGAGTGGAAGACCGCGTATATTGACGGGAGGCTGCACCGCCGGATCGCCATGCTGGTCAGGGCCGCCGGTTGCGGCAGCATCTCCGGGTTTATCATCCGGCTGCTGGAGCTCCATATGGAGGAACATAGGGAGGATATCGCCGCCCTGCTCGGTGAGGTCTACCGTCCCTGGGATGAGGACGGGCAGCCGGGAGAACCGGCCCGCCGATAAAATGTTGTCATTGTCCAAGAAGATATATCATGACAGGAAAGAACGTAAAAGACCGGATGGGTCCCGGCGGGATGGACGCGGACCGCATCCGTGAGATCATGGGGGAAGCACCTGCCTGTCCCCGGAAGGGACGTGGAACGTCCGGTAACGACATAATGCGTCCCGCAAGGAAAAGCGGCCCCATGCAGCCGTCCGTCTATGGGGAGGAATACCTGCATGGCATTGCGGGCGTGCAGCGCCGGTCACTGCATATTCCTGCCGCCCTGCACCGGAAACTGTCCATCCTGGCGGGAGCCTCGAGAAATGGAACGGTCACGCTGGAGGGGTTCATCAACCACCTTGTATCGCGGCATCTGGAAGAATAC
>OKZM01000394.1_pt1 | contig 13661 bp, 10 predicted proteins | sample 1609131 | NCBI WGS metagenome assembly OKZM01 (sample SAMN02675049, study PRJEB24791) | human gut metagenome, SKBSTL061 | isolation source: stool | host: Homo sapiens | place: USA | reverse complement strand
CGTCAGCACTGACTGCTTGGAAGGTCATGGTCGTCTGTGCTCCATTGTTCTCCTGTATCGCATTTCGCACACTCTTACAGATTTCTTCGTTCTGTTCCCGTAAAAGCCTGCTCTTTTCCAGTGCTGCTCTGCTGTACTTGACAGATCCCTGCAAGATTCCCATCAGCAGAAGGAAGATCACCATGGTTGCCCCATGGGCGGCAAGGCTGGCCAGCTTCTCCTTTTCCGGCACCGGGGTGCGCCCCTCCATCCGGGTGATGATCACGGTCTGGCTGATGGTGGGCAGGGTGTACTCGGCGTTCAGCGCCGCCGCCGCCCCGCAAAAGCTGGACACGCCGGGGGTATCATCGTAGGGGATGCCATCCGCATCCAGTGCGTCCATCTGCTCCCGGATGGCCCCATACAGGCAGGGGTCGCCGGTGTGGAGCCGCACGGTGGTCCTGCCTGCGGCTTCCACCCGGCGCATCACGTCCAGCACCTGTTCCAGTGTCATCTCGGCGCTGTTGTAAACGGCACTCTCCGGCTTCGCCAGCCCCAGCAGAGCCGGGTTGACCAGACTGCCCGCATAAATGATGCAGTCGGCTTCCTGCAGCAGGGCCGCGCCCCGCCGGGTGATGAGGTCAGGTGCGCCGGGGCCTGCGCCTACAAAATGTACCATCTCAATGCTCCTTCCATTCGTTCAGCAGTTGTGCGGCAGTGTCGGTGGCTCCCAGTGGGCCGTGCTGGTTGGAAAACAGCACCGCCCCCACCCGGAACGCCCCGCAGGCCCGCCGGTCAAGGTGGAGCTGGACTGCCCGCAGCAGGCTTTCCAGCACCGGAGCCCGCAGGCCGGCGCTGTCCAGGAGTTCCAGGCAGGCATCGGTGGTGGCAGCGTTCATCAGGGCGGCGCAGACTTCCCGGGAAGCGCCGCAGAGTGCCGCATGGGTGCAGAACAGCTCGGTGCGGCAGTCAGCAGTGTGGGAATGGGTGTTCATAATGCCGCCCGCCACCTTGACCAGCTTGCCCACATGGCCCACCAGAAGCACCTCTTCAAAGCGGGCCGCTGCAGCCATATCCAGCGTGTCTCCAATAAAGTTCGAGGTTTTCACCACCGGAACAGCGTGAAACTCCGGGTATCTTTCGTGCAGATAGTCCAGCCCGTAATTGCCGGGGGCCAGGATGAGCCGCCTGGGGCTGCCCGCCCGGAGAGCAGCCTGATTCATTTCCAGCTGGATGGTGTCCAGGATCGCCTGCTGGCTCATAGGCTCCACAATGCCGCTGGTTCCCAGCACCGAAAGCCCGCCCTCGACCCCGATGTGGGGGTTGAAGGTACGCTTTGCCACCTCTTCCCCTCCCTCGATGGAGATGGTCACGGCAAAGCCGCCGGTGTAGCAGGCGCTTTCGGCTTCCCTTTGCAGGGCCTCAGCGATCATCTGCCGGGGCACATGGTTGATGGCAGCTTCCCCCACCGGCTGATCCAGCCCGGCCTTGGTCACCCGGCCCACGCCCTTGCCGCCGGAGATGCGGATCTCGGTGGTATCGGGCAGCAATTCTACGGCGGCGATCACGGGCAGGCCGGTGGTCACATCCACATCATCCCCGCCGTCTTTCTCAATGGCGCATTCGGCACCGGCTCCGGCGGGGCGGCAGTACAGCGGGGCCACCTCCACCACGATGCCCTTCGGCGTGCGCAGGGCAACGCTCTCCGGTGCATGGCCGGTGAGCAGGAGCCGCGCGGCCCCCGCCGCACCCAGCGCCGCGCAGGTGCCGGTGGTGTACCCGCAGCGGAGCAGCTTCTGCCCACTGCGGACGTAATGTTCAAACTTTGGCCCGGCAGGCTTTTCCGGGCCGAACACGGCCTCGTACTGCTCCTTGGTCAGGCTGTACAGCGCCCGGATGTTCTCTGGGGCAAAGGCCTCCTTTGGGGTCAGCACCCCCGAAACGCTGTGCGGGAACACGCAGACCACCGCATCCGCGATCTTCTGCGCCATGTCCAGCTCGTGCAGGCTGACGATCACGGCCAGCCCCCGCTCATGGGCCAGTTTCTGCAGGATGGTCAGCAGCTCGATCTTGCCCTTGACATCCAGAAAAGAGGTCGGCTCGTCCAGCAGCAAGACGTCCGGCTGCTGCAAAAGCAGGCGGCACAAGGCCACGCGGCGGCGTTCGCCGCCCGAGAGTACCTTGACGCTCTGATCCGGGTCGGGACAGCGCAGGGCATCCATCGCACGCTCCAGTACGCTGTCCAGCTCCCAGCCGTTCACGTGGTCGATCTGTTCGTACAGTTCGCCCTGACGCTCGATGAGTCGGGCCATCTCTTCGTCGTCCATCGGCTCGCAGAGTTTCTGGTTGATCTCCTCGTACTCCTTCAGCAGGGCTACGGTCGAGGCGCAGCCCTCTTCGACCACTTCGCGCACGGTCTTGGCATCGTCGAGTTTGGGTTCCTGCTCCAGGTAACCGACCGTATAACCGGGCGAGAAGACCACTTCACCCTGGAAATTCTTGTCGATACCCGCGATGATCTTCATCAGAGTCGATTTACCCGAGCCGTTCAGACCGATGATACCGATCTTGGCGCCGTAGAAGAACGAGAGGTAGATGTTGTTGAGAACTTTTTTCTGGTTGGTGAAGGTCTTGCTTACGCCGACCATCGAAAAGATGATTTTTTCGTCTGCCATATTTTTCTTTTTGAATTATTTGCGGAGTTACACCGGAATAACGCAGGTCGCGCTACAAGCCAACCTGTTTCGACTTGTCCGAAACGCGATCTGTCCGGGTCCGAATCTATTTGGGAACAAAGATAACGCAAACCGGGCGGAGCGCCAAATTTATTTGTTCTCCGCAGAAATACGGCTTTTCCGCAAAGGCACGCGAACAAATCGCAGTGCGACCGTTGCCCTCTTGTTGAAAAACTACAACGGAATGCCTGTGGCATAACTGGTGCTTTCGCCCGGATCGAAGTTTACGGGAAAAGAGATCAGATACCGGCAGGGATGCCCCATTTCGAGAAGCGGCGTCCATTGTCCCGATGTGTCGAGAATCAGTTTCTGCACGTGTTCCGTCAGTGCAGGATGAGGTGATTCCGATGCGCCGACCAAAGTGATTGTGCCGTCAGGTTCTATATAGAACTCGACACGTACGGTGCCGTACACACCCGCTTCGTACAACTTCGTATCATATACGAGATTTCGGTTCAAATATTCGCGGAAAGCCATCAATCCGTCCTTTTTACCCCGGAATGTCGGCTTGACGAAAGCTCCCGGCAGGAAATTCATATTGATCAGCATTTTTCGCACATACGGGATTTTTCGACCGTCCTTGTATGCCGGGGTGAAAGGGTTCAATTCCGATAATGCCGTATTCAACAGCTCCCGGCTGCGCTGGGTCGGATTGAATCGCACTCCGCCCAGCGAATCGGGATATTGTACATCGACGCAGCGTCCCAGCGTGTCTATCGTAAACTTCATAAGCAATTCATGCGAGAGTTCTTCGATTCGGTAGCCGTCCCGCTTCATGACTTTCGTCACCTTCTTCTCGAATTGTTTGCGAAAAACATCCGGGTCGTCCGACCCTGCATATCGCGGCGGAATAATCTGCGCTGCTGCCGGCAAACTTATCAGGCAAAGAATGAGAGAAATTATTTTTCTCATAATGTAAATGTTTTATCTTAACCTGAAATCGACCGGAAGCACAAACTTCTGTCGGACGGGAGCGCCAAAATAGAGCGCGGGTATCCATTTGCCGGAAGTCGATAAAATAATTTTCTTAACACGATAACTCATTTTCGGATGCGGCGATTCCAATACTTTATCGATTTCGACGGAACCGTCCGTATTGACAATAAAGACGATGATTACCCGGCCGGAAACACCCCATGGCCGAAGCTCTTCGGGATATTCAACTCTTTTTGCAATATATTTTTCAAACACAGTCAAATCATTCGGCTCGCTCTTTTTAAAACAAGCCGGGGTAGTTACTTCAGGGATATAGGCAAAATTGTATTCCATCGTCTGTCGGTAAGGAACTTTTTCGCCCCTTTCCGTCGCGGGCTGAAAAGAATCGATTCCGGCCAACGCCGTGCGAAGCAACTCCAATGTCCGTTCTTTCACGATAATCGTTTGGCGGCGACAGGTGTCGGGAATTTCCAGATCGATGCAGCGTCCCAGCGTATCGATGGTAAAATTCATCCAGAAGTAGTGAATAAGGTCATCAGGAGTATAGCCGTCGCTATAGTAAACCTCAGTCACACGTTCCATAAGCGCTTGCCGGAACAGCTGAACATCGTCCGAACCTTGAAATAGGGGAGGAGTGGTTTGGGCCTCCGCAATCGTGCACGAAAAACAGGATAAAAACAAGAGCAGGATCTTTTTCATGGGAATTGGGTATAATATTTGATTAAAAATACGACATAATTCGTCGCGGTCCAAATATTCCTGCGGCAAAATGCAACGGATATAAAAAATTCCAATGCGAACATAAGAAATAAATAACGGTTATCGATGGCTTTTCCCGTTCGTTTATCGTATATTTGTAGAGAGAAATCAACCACACAAACAAATAAATTATTTTCAGTATGAGCAAAAGTGTTAAAGGTACCAGGACGGAGCAGAACCTGCTCAAAGCATTTGCCGGCGAGAGCCAGGCACGGACTCGTTATACGTTTTTCGCAAGCGTAGCCAAGAAAGAGGGTTACGAGCAGATCGCAGGTGTTTTTGCGGAAACTGCGGATCAGGAAAAAGAGCATGCGAAGCGTTTCTTCAAATTCCTCGAAGGCGGGGATCTGGAGATTACGGCCAGTTATCCGGCCGGCCGGATCGGCACCACGGCTGAAAACCTGCTGGCGGCAGCCAAAGGGGAGAACGAGGAGTGGGACGTGCTCTATCCCGACTTCGCCAAAGTAGCCGAAGAGGAGGGCTTCCCCGAAATCGCCAATGCATTCAAGCAGATTTCCAAAGTCGAGGCGGAGCATGAGCGCCGTTATCTGAAGCTGTTGAGCCGCATTACGGACGGCAACTTCTTCAAGCGCGACGGCAAGATCTGGTGGCAGTGCCGCAATTGCGGATTTATCTGCGAAGCGGAGGAAGCGCCGAAAATCTGCCCGGCATGCCAGCACCCGCAGGCATACTTCGAACCCAAGAAAGACAACTATTAACGGAGTTCTTTTATCGAACGAGCCCGGATCCGTTCAGCGGATCCGGGCTTTTTATACAATCCAGGGCTTTTTTCGGTTGGACAGGTCGTACCGGAGATATGCGGATGAAAAGCGATAATAAGGCATTATCCACCGAAACGGGAACGGAAAATCCAAAATGGAAACGGTTACAACCCCAACAGGAGGCGGGTATCCGTCATGAATCGCTCGTACCGCAGCCGTGAATCGGCCGGCATGGAGAGGGTGTCGCCGACCTCCGAAGGGGTGATCCGGTAGCCGGGTGTCAGGACCCACACCGGCGTCAGTTCGAGCGAGTAGCGCAGCGAACCGTCGGGAGAACGGGTTACCTCGACGGTCGCCACGATTCCGCCGTCGCAATAACGCTTCCGCTGGTTGGACACGAAATTACCGAGCGAATAGAGTACGATCCCGTTACTGTCCTGTTCGTAAGGCTGTACGACATGCGGGTGGCTGCCGACAATCAGATCGACCCCGTGTCTTCGCAGAAACCCGGCCAACTGCCGCTGCACCTTGTTCGGTCGACGTTCGTATTCGTTGCCCCAGTGCATGCAGGCGATCACGCAATCCACGCCGTCGTGCTCGACCGCCGCCAGGTCCGCGGCGATCCGCACCGTGTCGATGGGATTGACCGACAATCCGGAAGGGACCGGAAGACCGTTCGTACCGTAGGTGTAGTTCAGCAGGGCGAAACGTATGCCGCCCGCTTCGAAACGGAGCGGATGCCTCGCCCGGAAATCCGAGCTGTCCAGAAAAACGCCCGTATGTTCGATGCCGTGCCGGTCGAGTTCCCGGATCGTCGTACGGATGCCTTTCGATCCGCCGTCGCAGCAGTGATTGTTGGCCAGTACGGTAATGTCCACGCCCAGGGAGTCGAGTGCCTCGGCCAAAGCCGCAGGGGAGCGGAAGCAGGGGTAACCCGTATAGGGTCCGGATTCGGAAAGGGTGGTTTCGAGATTGACGATCGCTGCATCGGCCGCACGGAAGCGCTCCCGCACCCAGTCGAAAGAGGCGTTGAAATCGAAATCGCCTTCCGGCGTACGCGCCGCCGTGAGCTGGGGCGTATGCTGCATCAGGTCCCCGGCGAAGATCAGCCGAGCACGCCGTACCTCCGGGAGAGATGGCGTGGAAGGCATGTCGATTTGGGCTGCCCGGCTCCGACGCGACAGCGTGTGGGTACAACAGACGTAAAGGGCGCCGACCGCCGACAATCCGATGATCGCCGGAACGATGATTTTCGAAAATTTCTCCATTTCCCGCCAAAAATACGATACGAGGCAGAATTATCCAAAAAACTCCGTAGATTTGCGTCGGCGTCGATGGGCGCATTCCGAAACATAGATTGTCATGAATAATTTGCGAGGTGTGCTGTATGCCGTCGTTTCGTCGGCTACGTTCGGGTTGATCCCGCTGTTTTCGATTCCGCTGCTGCAAGGAGGTATGTCCTCCCCGGCGATCCTGTTCTACCGCTTCGGACTGGCCGCCGCGATGATGGGGCTGATCGCCCTTGCGACCCGGCGGCCGCTTCGTATTACGTGGCCGCAAACCGGCACGCTGTTGCTTCTGGGTGCGATGTATTCCGTGACGGCCCTCGGGCTGTTGCGTTCTTACACCTACATTCCCAGCAGTGTGGCCACGACGATCAACTTTCTATACCCGCTGGGCGTGGCGATCGTGATGACGCTGTTTTTCCGCGAAAAAAATTCCGTCTGGCTGCTGGTTGCGATCCTCATCTCACTGGTGGGTGTGGCGCTGCTTTCGTGGGGCGATATCGGCGGTCCGCAGAGCGACCGTGCCATCGTCGGCGTCGGGTTCGCGGGAGCGACCGTGCTGACCTACACGATCTATATCGTCGGTGTGAAAAAAAGCCGTATTTCCCGGCTCGATCCGATGATCCAGGCTTTTTATGTCCTGCTTTTCAGCGCCTGCTTCTTCCTCGTGTACGCTCTGTCCACGACCGGTGCTCCGCTGCCCGGCAAGTGGCATCTCTGGCAAAACCTCCTGTTACTGGCCCTGGTGCCGACCGTCGTATCCAACCTGACGCTCGTTCTAGCAATCAAGGAGATCGGTTCTACGATGACATCGATCCTCGGTTCGATGGAGCCGCTGACGGCAGTACTCGTCGGGGTGCTGCATTTCGGGGAGAAGTTCGGCCTCGACAGTGCCTCGGGCCTGATACTGATTATCACGGCGGTCATCATCGTCATTCTTCAGGCCAAGAAAAAGGAACATCCGCAAACCCTCCCGCACGAAAGCATCCATTAGCTTCGGCAGTAACGGCTGCGGAGGAAACCTTCCGACAAGGAGCGACGGACTACCGCTCCTTTTTTTCAGGCCGCTTGGGAAACCACCCTTTTTCGACCCGCTTGCGCTGTTCGAACAATTCGCCGATACTCCAGAACGAAGAGGCGCCCCAGACTGCCAACAGGGTGGACCAGACGATGTTTTCGACCAGTACGGAACCGATGACCGCCGCGATTCCCATCAGGAGGAAAATCCACCAGATCCGCACTCCGAAATAGTATTCGCCTTTAGTCACCAGCGGATGAAAAATACCGATGATGAGAAATGTGGCGACACCGATTACGATGCCGGCCAGATGATATTCCATCAAAAATTCCATAGTTCAACTCTTCTTTGTTTTTCCGAACAAAATACGTGCCCCGTCGGAAAGACAGACACGGAACACGTTGCAGGAAATGTCCCGTCGATGAGCAGTTCGTTCGCTGCAAAGATACGATTAAGCCGAGGGCAAAAACAAATTTATTTGTACTTTGCCGAGGCGGAGTATCTAAGACGAAGTCAAAGATTGGGATCAAGCCGAGATTTTATTTGCATTTTGCCGAAGCGGGATGGAGTCAAAGATACGGAAAGCCGAGAGAAAACGAGAACTTGTTCACAGTTTTCCGGGGCGCATTCTATCTTCTACAAAGATAGAGAAAGGAAGAGCAATTGTGCGGGCTCGCACGTAAAGATTTCCGGGCCAAAATCCTATCCGTCGCCCTCAAAATATAATCCCCGGCAAAACAAAATTGGTTTGTTCGACCGGGGTGTTATATCGAGATGCGCTACCTAACGCCGGTATTTGAGCCGCAGGCTGTTGGCTACCACGCTGACGCTGCTCAACGCCATGGCTGCCCCGGCGATCATCGGGTTCAGCAAAAAGCCGCTGACAGGGTAGAGCGCCCCGGCAGCGACCGGTATGCCTACGAGGTTGTAGATAAAGGCCCAGAAGAGGTTCTGTCGGATTGTTCGAACCGTTTGCTTGGAGAGCCGAATCGCCTCCGGAATCTTCTTGAGGTCGGACGAGATGATGGTCATCTGCGCCACGTCCATCGCAATGTCGCTGCCCCGGCCCATGGCGATACTCAAGTCGGCCTGTGCCAGCGCTGCACTGTCGTTGATGCCGTCGCCCGCCATCGCCACCTTATGACCGAGGGTTTGCAGACGCTTGACGAACGCGGCCTTGTCCTGCGGAAGTATTTCGGCCTCGAAATGCCGGATACCTGCCTTTTCCGCGATATGACCGGCCGCAGCCCGGCTGTCGCCCGTCAGCATATAAACGTCGATCCCGGCGGCTTGCAGTTCGCGCACGGCCTCTACGGAGCTATCCTTGATGCGGTCGGCGATCGCCGCGACAGCCAGGGCTTGCTCCGAATCGGCGAACCAGACGATGCTCTTGGCTTCTGCCGACAACCGCTGCGCTTCGATATTCAACTCTTTGCCGACGACGATTCCCTGCTCGTCAAGCAGCCGGCGGCTGCCTGCGAAGTAATGCACACCATCGACCGTGCCTTCTACGCCTTTTCCGGTAAGGCTTCCGAACCGTTCGACGTTCAGCGTCGGCACATCTGCAAAATAGTGCACGACGGCATCGGCCAGCGGATGTTCCGAAAATTTTTCCAGGCTGAGAAAGACGGCTTCCGCCCGGTCGTCCCCGTTCGCCCAGACGATATCGGTCACGACGGGTTTCCCTTCGGTCAGTGTACCCGTCTTGTCCAGCACTACCGTGTCGATCTTTCCGGCCGTCTCCAGACTTACGGCGTCCCTGATCAGAATTCCTTTCTCGGTCCCTTTGCCGATGCCGACCATGACGGCCGTCGGAGTAGCCAGTCCCAATGCACACGGACAGGCGATAACCAGTACGGTCACAGCTGCCAGGATTCCGTGCGTCAGGCCTCCCGATGGATCGAAAACCAGCCACAGGACGAAAGAAAGCAGGGCGATGCCGATGATCGCGGGGACGAATATGCCGGCGATTTTGTCCGCCAGCTTTTGCACGGGAGCCTTGCTCCCCTGCGCCTCCTGAACCATGCGGATGATCTGGGCCAGCATCGTCGCGGCTCCGACCTTCTCCGCCCGAAAGCGGAAGCTGCCCTTCTGATTGATCGTTCCGGCGAAGACTTTCGTTCCGGGCTCCTTATGCACGGGAAGCGGCTCGCCGCTCAACATGCTTTCATCGACATAGGAATCGCCTTCGCAAACCGCACCGTCCACGGCGATCTTCTCCCCGGGCCGAACGGCCAGAAGGTCGCCGACCCGGATGCGGCTGATCGGAATCTCCGTCTGCGTACCGTCCGCAGCGACGACGATCGCATTTTTTTGTTGCAGACCGATCAGCTTTTTCAGCGAAGAGGTCGTATCGCCTTTGGCCTTCTCTTCGAGCGTGCGCCCCAGCAGGATGAAGGCGATGATCACCGCCGCAGCTTCGAAATAGACGTGGGGTTCCACTCCCCGCGAGAGCCAGAACTCCGGAAAAACGAGGTTGAACAGACTGAACAGGTAGGCGATGCCCGTACTCAATGCGACCAGCGTATCCATCGTGGCCGAACGGTGGCGCAACTGCTGCCAGGCATTCACGAAAAATCCGCGTCCCAGCCAGAAGACGACCGGAGCGGACAACAGCGCCATAATCGCACCGCCGCAGGGCATATCCATAAAGAACATACCGATCACGACCACCGGAATCGCCAGCACGACAGCCCAGAAAGCCCGCCGTTTCAGGTCCCGGTACCGCTCCCGGTTCATCCGCTCCAACTCGTCGGGCGTGTCATCATCCGAATCGGCGAGCATATCGTAACCGCCCTCCTGCACGGCTTGCCGGAGTTTTTCCGGCGAGGTCTGCATCGTGTCGTATTCGACCGCTGCGGTCGAAGCCGCCAGATTGACGGAAGCCGCGACGACGCCCGTCTGGGCATTGAGAATTTTTTCCACACGTGCGGCACATCCGGCGCAGTGCAGCCCCGCAAGGGGAAAAGTCCGTTTTACATATTTACCTTTCGACATACTTTTTGATTTTTTTACAGACAGGGACGAGCACGGAATATCCGCACGCCCTTCGTGTCCTTTCGATACAAAGATCGGGACAAAAAGGGCGGAAGGCGTTATATAATTCCGGATACTATTTACAAGATTTCGGAACGACCGGCGGATTACACCTTGTCCAGCGATTTGCGACGGTTCTCGCCGATCTTCCGGAAATGGCTGGGCGTAAGTCCCGTCACCTTCTTGAACTGGGCGCTCAAGTGGGCCGTACTCGAATAGTTCAGCTTGTCGGCAATCTCGCCGAGCGACAGCTCGCCGTAAGCCAGCAACTCCTTCACCCGTTCGATTTTCTGTGCGATGAAGTATTGTTCGATCGTCGTGTTTTCGATCTCCGAAAACAACGAACTCACTGCCCCGTAATCCTGATGCAACCGGTCCGCGATATAATCCGAGAGGTTGGTCCGCAAAGCGGCGTCCTTCTCCCGCACCAGCTCGATGACCGTATTCTTCACCCGCTCGACGGTCTGCTTGCGGCGGTCGTCGATCAACTCGAACCCGACGGCGCGGAGCGCTTCGTCCAACTCCTTTCTTCGCTCGGCAGTCAGTTCTGCGGGCAGCACGGCTTCGCCGAGAACGACCGACGAGGCCTCGATCCCCGCCTGCCGCAAAATATCGCGCACGACCAGAATACAGCGGGGACAAACCATGTTCTTAATGAAGAGTTTCATCGGCAACGGAAAGAATTTGTCGATGACAAAGATACGATTAAGCCGAGTGCAAAAGCAAATTTTATTTGCATTTTGCCGAGGCGGAGTATCTACGACGAAGTCAAAGATTGAGGAAAAGCCGAGGCATATCGGCAGGTTGCGGTAGAGCAGGTCGATATTCGGTGGATCGAAATATACAATCAAAAAATAAATGACACTTGACAGGCTTGCATAACTGTCGATTTTTATTTAATTTAGTCATAAAAAGATGGTTTTATACTATGTATGACGCCTTTATTTGATACTATAACGCTTTCTATGATAAAACGCCTTACCTTCTGCTTACTCCTGACCTGTTTGTATGTTCCCTGTTTTTCCCAGGAACGCTTCGTTGTCCGGGGCCGTATTCTCGATGCGGAATCCGCTCCGGTTCCTTATTGTTCGGTCAGCATTCTCGAATCGCGCGACTCCACGATCCTCGGAGGCGCCGTTTCCGACACGGAAGGCCGTTACAGCCTGCATTTCGAGCAGGCGGGCCGCTATCTGCTCTGCTACGACCATCTGGCCTACGAATCCTGCTACCGAACGGTAGAGGTTCCGGAGGCGCAAACCCTGCCCGATGTGATTCTACGTCCGGCCAGCCGACATATCGACGAGGTGGTCGTGGTGGCCCGAAATACCGAATACAGGGCAGGCCGCTACGAAGTCAATATGTTGGGTAATCCGATCGTCCGCAACCGGTCCGTGATGCAGGTGCTGGATCTGCTGCCGGGCCTGCGGGCTTCCGATAATACCTTGTCCATCAAGGGAACGCCGGTGTCGGTCGTCTATATCGACGACCGGTTGGTAACGGATCTCGGGGAGCTTTCCGCCCTTCGTGCCGAAGACGTGAAAAGCGTGGAGGTCCAGAACAAGACGGGAGCGGCCTATTCCGCCACGACTTCTGGCGGTATCGTCCGTATCCGGCTCAAGAAACTCGCCGCAGGCAGTTTTTACGGCAACGTATCTTCCTCCGCGTCCGTTTCCCGCGACGGATATTCTACGGGACTCGCCCTGCCGTTCTCGGCCCAGTGCGGACGATTGGGAATATATATATGTGTCGGGTTCCTATGGGGAGAACGAAACGCTCGACCGCACCTATTCCGAATTTCGCAATTCGGGATACTCGCTCGATTCGGAGGACCGGGGGCGGATCACCTCCCGGAATATCCGCGAACTTCTGAGCCTGGTTTACAAGATAAACGACCGCCATTCGATCGGTCTCGGGGGACAGATTTTCATGGGAGCGAGCGACCCGTCCAATACGGTGCACACGACCTCTGCGGGATTGGCCTGGGGCGATGTACCGCCGCAGATGCCCGAAGCCGGATATACGCTCTACCGCTACGGGGGGGGGCACGCTCTACAACCGGCAGTATCAGGGGTCGCTGAATTATATCTTCCGTTTCGACACGTTGGGTTCCCGGCTCTCTTTCAAGGCCGACTACCTGCACCAGAACGTCGATCGGAATTACGACTACGACACGCGCGATTTTTCCCGGCCGGAGGATGCGGAACCCTTCTCCACGGAGTTGCGGCGCGAGCGCTACAAGCTGCTGGGACATCTGTTCGCGTCCCGGCTCGACCTGAACAAGAATTTTTCGGAAGAGCGCTCGCTCGATGTGGGGTTGAGCTATGATTTGCGGTATGCGGACAACAACGCTCCCGTGCATCGCTTCGAGGAGGAAGAGTGGATCCCGGACCCGAAGATGAGTACCTGGTTTATCGACCGCACTCAAAGCACGGGTGCCTACACCCAATGGGCCGATGCCTACGGCAAGTTCTCCTATCAGGCGGGCCTGCGACTGCAATGGGATCGCATCGCTTACCGGAATGCCGAAAATACGGGCTACGAACATCGTGACTACTGGCGGCTTTTCCCGGAACTCAGCCTGACCTACACGTTCAACCCGGAAAAGGGCACCAATATCAATCTCGACCTCTATCGGTCCAGCGGCCGGCTGCCCGACAACAACGCCCTGAGTCCCCGCCGGGTCTGGCAGTCGCAATACAGTTATACCGTAGGCAACGAAAATCTCGAACCCGGCTGGGGGTACGACATCGACCTGAGCTATACGCTGCGCAACAAACTGACGATCTCTTACGGAGGTACGTGGTCGCGCGGCAGTGAAACGATGACTTTCTATGACCCCGACGATCCGAACATCGTCTATACGACGAAGGTGAACGGGGAACACGGCTCGGCGCATAATATCTGGATCGATTATACGACATTGGTAACCAAATGGTTCCGAGTGAAATCTTTCATTCACGGATATTGGTATCGGAGAGAGGTGGATGGCGACTGGCAGGCTTCGTACAGTGCCGGAGGCGGGATGTTCAGCCTTTCCCTTATGTTCCAGCCGCATCCCTCGATGATTATCTATCTGGACGGAGGCGTCGAGCTGCCCCAAAAAAGATTGGAAACCTGGCAAAATTCCTATTGGGCTTTAGCTGCCGGAATAACCAAATCATTCTGTAAAGACAAACTGTATATATCCCTC
>OKZM01000386.1_pt1 | contig 13856 bp, 10 predicted proteins | sample 1609131 | NCBI WGS metagenome assembly OKZM01 (sample SAMN02675049, study PRJEB24791) | human gut metagenome, SKBSTL061 | isolation source: stool | host: Homo sapiens | place: USA | reverse complement strand
CGATGATAGCATTTGACACTTCGGCCAGACGATAAACGTTAGCTTCGCGTGCACGGTAGTCACCACCTTTGATTGTATCGTAGAAAAGACGGTAAACGGAGTCACCATCATTTTGATAATTCTTAGCAGCATTGATACCTCCCTGTGCAGCGATGGAGTGTGCACGACGGGGAGAGTCCTGGATACAGAAGTTTAATACCTTGAAACCCAGAGCACCCAGTGAAGCAGCAGCCGAAGCACCTGCCAAACCGGTACCTACCACAATAATGTCAAGACGACGTTTGTTGGCAGGGTTTACCAATTTTTGATGAGCTTTATAATTGGTCCATTTCTCGGCTAAAGCGCCTTCAGGAATTTTAGAATCTATAGTAGCCATATTCATTTACAATTTTATCATTTACAATTTACGATTAGCAAGCACCACAAGCGAGTGATTTCACGAAGTAGATAACGACTACTGCTGCAAAACCAAGAACTACCAAAGTAGAGTAGATGTTACCAATAGTCTTCCAACGCTCGAACCAGATTTTATTGCTCCAGCCCAAAGTCTGCAAAGCACTCCAGAATCCGTGAGTCAGGTGGAACCACAAAGCTGCTAACCAAATGAGGTAAAGCACTGTAAATACAGGGCATCCGAATGTTTCACGAATGTAAGCGGCACCGTCTGTAGGACCGAATGCGCCCAAATCATGAACACCGATAATTTCGGCAAACTGCATTTTGTACCAGAAATTGGCAAAATGAAGAGCCAATCCGGCAATGACAACAATACCCAGGACAAGCATGTTCTGAGATGCCCATTCCACAGTTTTAGGTTTAACGTTCACTGCATAACGTTCGCTACCGCGAGCTGCACGGTTCTGCATGGTCAACCAGAAAGCGTAGATGATGTGAATTACAAACAGAGCAGCCAGCCCGGCAGTTGCAACCAACGCGTACCAGTTAGCTCCCAAGAATTCACAAATCATGTTGTAAGCATCTTCCGAGAAGAGCGCAACAAGGTTCATCGCCATGTGAAACGTCAGAAACAGGACAAGGGCGATACCTGTGACACTCATCACCACTTTCCTTCCAATAGATGAATTACTTAACCACATAAATGATTGAATTTAAATTATTTAATTGTTAGAACTAAAAATTCTGTTAAAAGCTGTGTATTCACGATGCAAAAGTAAAGGAATTCTAGCGATAATACAAGGAATTATGGAAATTATTCTTTAATTCGGGGAAGGGTAAATGCGAATTACATTATTTTCCTATCTTTGCACTGAACAAATGCCAAACTAAATGAAACGCCAAAGGATTATTTTTCTTATACTGACAGCCTGTTTTACATTCAGCCTCAGCGCACAGAATATAGACATCAACACGTTGAAAACCATCAACCGATGGGATGTACACGGACTGAGCCGCGGATTGTCCGCTAGCGGAGTGATTCTACCCGTAGGAATACCTACAGCCATGGGACTCTATGCATTGATAAAAAAAGACCAGCCGATGCTGAAAGATGCCATTTACATAGGAACCAGTGTGATTGAAGCAGTGGGGATTACATACGCCGCCAAACATATAATAGGTCGTGACCGGCCTTTTGTAAAGTATCCGGATAAGATTCATGCATACGGAGCACCGGATGCCGATAGTCCGTCATTCCCTTCAGGACACACTGCGGCAGCTTTTTCTTTAGCCACCTCACTCTCCATCACTTATCCTAAGTGGTATGTTATCGCCCCTTCAGCCGTATGGGCTTGCGGAGTAGGGTTTGCCCGGATGAACCAAGGGGTGCACTATCCCAGTGATGTAGTGGCAGGAGCCGCTATCGGAGTAGGATGTGCTTTCGTGAACGTGTATGTGAACCGATGGCTGAATAAGGTGCTGTTCGGGAGACAGATAAAGTGATGGTTGGATGCAGGAGTGCAACTATGCGCTCCTGCAGTTAATATAAAGTCTTGACTATCGTTTTTTTAGCAGCAATCCTTCAAAATCCGGTTGTTCCAGCAGCTCCAGTGCTTTCCTGATACTTTCATTGGCATCATTGATGACATGATAATACTCATTCATATCCCATAAATCACGGGCTATCAATGCTTTCATCTGCAATTTCAGCAAAGGAAGGGCCTTCTGGTATTCTTCTTCATTATATTCCACTCCCATCTCCTTGCCGGTAGCAACCAGTTGTGCCAACATATCCGGAGTCACTTCAAAACGTTTGTAGAACTCATTGAAAGTCTTGTATTTGCCCAGCCATTCTTTACGATGGGCATCAATAAAATGAAAGTGAGCTTTCATCAACGCCCCTTTATCACGCAACTGACGATGATATTTAGTATAGAGAGTCGTATCAATCGGCACAAAATAATCGGGCATAATTCCCCCACCGCCATATACCGTACGAGCCAGCTTATGAGTTTTGAACTTCAGTGAATCCGGGAAGTGAATGCTGTCTTCACTCATCATCTCTCCTTTATTATAACGGTCTATCAGGTCCTCATTATACTTTTCAATGCTTTCGTAAGGTTTCTGGATACAACGTCCGGCAGGAGTATAATAACGGGCCACCGTCAAACGAATCATCGACCCGTCCGGCAAATCAATGGGACGCTGCACCAAGCCTTTACCAAAGCTGCGCCGGCCCACAACGACTCCTCTGTCCCAATCCTGAACAGCTCCGGTCACAATCTCACTGGCAGAAGCCGAAAATTCATCAACCAATACCATCAGACGACCGTTCTGAAACTCGCCCGTACCTTTGGCAAAAAACTCGCTACGAGGATTACGACGGCCCTCCGTATAGACAATCAGTTCCTTTTTACCCAAAAATTCATTGGCAATATCGATAGCAGCATTCAAATACCCCCCGCCATTGCCCTGCAAATCAAGAATCAAGTCTTTCATTCCTTTCTTCTGCAACCCGGTCAGCGCTTTCTTGAACTCCTCATGGGTAGTGGCGGCAAAACGGTTGATACGAATATAACCGATCTTATCTTTAATCATATAGGAAGCATCCAGGCTGTAAACAGGTATTTTATCCCTTTTCACCGTAAAAGGGAGCAGTTCCTTCACCCCTCGGCGAAGTATTTTCAAATTCACTTTTGAATCTTTAGGACCACGAAGACGACGCATGATATCTTCGGTGCTCATCTTTACACCGGCTATCAGCGTATCTTCCACCATGACGATACGATCGCCGGCCAGAATACCTGCTTTTTCGGAAGGACCGCCCGATACGGGCTGTATCACCAACAATGTATCTTCTGCCATATTGAACTGTATGCCGATACCTTCAAAGTTTCCCTGCAGCGGCTCGTTCATTTTCTTCACTTCCTCCGGGTCGGAATAAGTAGAATGAGGATCAAGCTGTTCCAGCATTTTTACGATGGCTTCCTCTACAAGTTTCCCCTCATTGACTTCGTCTACATAAAGGTTGGCAATGGCAAACTCCGCCAACTGTAATTTGCGTGCCGGAGAATTCAGAAACTTATTTTCCTGAGCCTGTACGGCTACAATAGAAAAAAAGCAGGCAATCAAGCCTGCAAAGTACATAGTATATTTCATGATCAGTCTATTTTCATTCCTTCAGGTAAGAATGGTGTTACGTCTTTACCAAACTGCAATAATTCTCTCACAATAGTAGAGCTGATAGAAGTAAGTTCCGGCTCCGTAAATAACAGAATAGTTTCTATACCGGCCAGTTTCCGGTTGATATCGGCTATAGTTTCCTCATATTCAAAATCGTGTACGGTACGGATACCACGAACAATGAACTGCGCCTCCTTAGCTCGGGCAAAGTCAATGGTCAGACAATCATAAGCATCGACCTTTACCCGGGGATCATCCGCAAAAAGTTTCTCGATCATCTCCACTCGTTTCTCTGTAGGAAACCAAGTTTTCTTATTCTCATTGATACCGATGCCGATCACCACTTCGTCCATAAAAGTCAACGCTCTCTTCACGACCGAATAATGACCGATGGTAAAAGGATCAAAGGTTCCCGGAAATATCGCTCTTCTCATATTTTTTAGTGATTCACTCACGCAATATCTTCTTCTACAACAAGGTTATCTATAATAAAATTCTGACGTTCCATGGTGTTCTTACCCATATAAAACTCCAGCAATTCTTTCACCAGGTCAGTCTTGCGGAGGGAAACTTGCTCCAGACGCATGTCTTTGCCGATAAAGTGCTTGAATTCATCGGGTGAAATCTCTCCCAAACCTTTGAACCGTGTGATTTCGGGATTGGGGCTTAACCGTTCGATTGCGGCAATCCGTTCTTCTTCCGAATAACAATATACCGTTTCATAAACTCCTTTCTTGCGGTTACGGACACGGAACAAAGGAGTCTGAAGAATATATACATGACCTTTCTTTATCAAATCGGGGAAGAATTGCAGGAAGAAGGTAATCAGCAACAAACGGATGTGCATACCGTCCACATCGGCATCTGTTGCCACAATCACTTTGTTATATCGTAATCCTTCCATACCGTCCTCTATGTTCAGAGCAGCCTGAAGCAAGTTAAACTCTTCATTCTCATATACAATCTTCTTGGTCAGCCCGTAAGAATTCAACGGCTTACCACGCAAACTGAATACTGCCTGAGTATTTACATCACGGCTCTTGGTGATAGAACCGCTCGCCGAGTCACCCTCGGTAATGAAAATGCAGCTTTCCTCCTTCTTGTCTCCTTTGGCATCATTCAGGTGAAAACGGCAGTCACGCAACTTACGGTTATGAAGATTTGCCTTTTTGGCACGTTCACGTGCCAGTTTGGTCACTCCGGCTATAGCCTTACGCTCTTTCTCCGATTCTTGAATCTTCTGCAACATCACATCGGCCACATCCGTATGTTTGTGCAGATAGTTATCGACCTCAGTCTTTACAAAATCACCTACAAACTTATTAACGGTAGGACCACCGGGAGCCATATTGGTAGAGCCCAGCTTGATTTTAGTCTGACTTTCGAACAACGGTTCCTCCACATTAACGGCAATGGCAGCTACCAATCCGTTACGGATATCGGCATAGTCCATATTCTTGTTGAAATATTCCTTGATGGTACGGGCCATATGCTCTTTGAAAGCACTTTGATGCGTACCTCCCTGCGTGGTGTGCTGTCCGTTGACAAAAGAGTAATACTCCTCACCATACTGGCCGGTATGCGTAAAAGCGATCTCGATATCTTCTCCTTTCAAGTGGATGATGGGATATAATCCCACAGCCGTCATGTTGTCGTTAAGCAAGTCCACCAACCCGTTACGGGACAGGATACGCTGACCGTTATAGATAATGGCCAGTCCTGTATTCAGATAGGTATAGTTGCGGAGCATGGTTTCCACGAACTCCGGACGGAAACTGTAGTTCTCAAACAACAGGTTATCCGGTTCAAAGAAAATATAAGTACCGTTCTCCTCTGTTGTATTTTGTGTGGTATCCGTCAACAAGTCTCCCTTGGCAAAGGTAGCGATACGCACCTTTCCATCACGATAGCTGCGCACCTCGAAGCGCGAACTCAATGCGTTGACAGCTTTCACACCGACCCCATTCAGTCCGACACTCTTCTTAAACGCCTTACTGTCATATTTACCTCCCGTATTCAGCACACTTACAGCCTCAATAAGTTTTCCCTGCGGAATACCCCGACCATAGTCACGCACGCTGACACGGAGATTTTCTTCAATGATAATCTCAATCTTTTTACCCGCCTGCATTTTGAATTCATCGATACTGTTGTCGAGAACTTCTTTCAGAAGGACGTAGATACCGTCCTCGGCATGTGATCCGTCACCCAACTTTCCAATATACATACCGGGACGGGTACGCACATGCTCCATGTCACTGAGGTGGCGGATATTATCGTCGGTATATTCTACGGCGGGATTGTTTATCAGTTCGTTGTTTTCTTCCATATTGACTTATCACATTTTTATATATCGTTGTTACAGAATACTCTTTTTATAAGCACGACGGCGTTTATGCTGCTCGGTCTTGAAATATTCCCACTGGGCCTGCACCTTTCCGTTCAGTTCCAGTTCCGGATTACTTTCGGCATACTTGAATCCCAGTTGCTGATATACGGGGATCAAGTCCGAGAATAACAAAGCATTGACACCTTTGTTCTGATACTCAGGTTTTACAGCAACCAGCAACAAATCCAACATAGGAGGATACTTATGCAGGAACAACACTTTCAACAGGTGATACCATCCCATAGGCAGCAAACGTCCCTTCGCTTTTTGTAACGCTTCGGACAGAGAAGGCATTGAAATCCCCACTGCCACCAGTTTATCTTCGGCATCGGTCACCAAGGTTACCATACGCAAATCTACAATAGGCAAATACATCTTTATATACTGGTTGATCTGTCCTTGCGACAAAGCCGAGAAACCATAAAGCGGAGCATAAGCCTCATTCATCAACTCGAATATAGCCTGTCCATATTCGGCCGCAATTTTCTTACCCGATGTATATTTCTTCACCTTCAGGTTAAACTTACGTTGAATCAAGTCACTGATACGCTTATGCTTATCAGGAATTGCATCCGGAATATAAATTTTATATTCCACCCAATCGGCATCCTTTTCGAATCCCAACTTCTCCATATGCTGTGGATAATAAGGATAATTATAGATAGTCGCCATGGTGCTCAACTGGTCGAATCCTTCTACCAGCATACCCTCCGCATCAAAGTCGGTAAAGCCTAAAGGCCCCTGAATGGTATCCATACCTTTTGATTTACCCCATTGGGCTACTGCATCCAACAAGGCGCGTGATATTTCGATATCATCCAGGAAATCAATCCATCCGAAACGGACTTCTTTTTTATTCCAAGTTTCGTTTGCGCGTTTATTTATAATCCCTGCAATACGTCCTACCACCTTGTTATCCTTATATGCCAGAAAATACTCCGCCTCACAAAACTCGAAAGCGGCATTCTTCTTCGGGCTGAACGTATTCAGCATATCATCGTACAAATCGGGTACGGAATAGGGATTCTCTTTGTATAACTCGTAGTTGAACCGTATAAACGTCTTTAGTTCTTTCTTTGAACTGACTTTTTTAATGGTAATAGCCATGCTGTATTTTTATAAAAATTCAGGGTGTAAAGATAGAAGTTTTTTTGCAGATAACTTATTCTTTTTATGGCTTTTTTACTGTTGGGCAATAAGATAGGCGGTATAAACGACATAACAGCCAACCATCAATGCGCCTTCAAGACGGGTTATGGTACGTTTACGGAAAAACCAGCCTACCAGCCACAACAACAGGGAGGAAGCAATCAGTACACTTAAATCGAGGTTATTTATATTCCCCATCGGAAGCGGTGACACCGTAGCGCTGCACCCCAGAACAAAGAATATATTGAACAGATTACTACCGATGACATTGCCGATAGCAATTCCCGGATTCTTCTTTAAAGCTGCCGTAACAGATGTAGCAAGCTCCGGCAAGGAAGTACCTCCGGCTACCAATGTCAGTCCGATTACCGATTCACTGACACCCCATGAACGGGCAAGCCCGCTTGCCCCGTCGACAAAAAGCTGTCCGCCAAATATGAGCCCGGCCAGTCCTCCTGCAATATACAACACCGATTTCCATACAGGCATTTCCTTTATCTTCTGCTCCTCTCCTGCCTCATCTGCCCCATTACGGGCGATGGCAAATGTATAACGCATAAATATAAGGAAGAAAGCCAGCAGAACAAACCCATCGGAACGGCTGATAACATTGACCGCTTCCCTGTCCAGCATCATGTCATTGGCACAGACAAACAGTACCAATGAAGAAAGAATGACTAACGGAATCTCTTTACTCATCGTCCCCTCACCTACTTTTATGGGGAGTACCAAGGCAGTACAACCTATAATCATCAAAGCATTGAATATATTACTACCCACCACATTACCAATAGCCATTTCAGCACTGCCATTCAATGCAGAAAGCACACTGATAACCAATTCGGGAGCCGAAGTGCCGAAAGCTACAATGGTAAGCCCGATTACCAAATCAGAAATACGGAAACGTTTGGCAACCGCTGCAGAACCATCCGTCAAGCCATTCGCGCCAGCTAAAATGAGAGCCAGACCACCAATCAAAAGGAGTGTATTCAACATAACAAAAAGTACATTTACAGTTTTATACCGCAAATGTACTCTTTTTCCCTAAAATAACTATTCCTATTTGGTGCGTTTTACAGTATAGATTACTTTTCCTTTCTTATCAATCATGTGCATATCCAGTTCTTTCTTGTCTGCCGTAAAGATAGAAAAGCCCGGTTCGGGACTACAGAACAGAGTGCCTTCCACTGGTTTTACCTTACGGCTCAACGAACCAGCCGAATTTACCACATAGTCGATATCACTGCCCGGCACACGAAGGTGCTGGAAGTTATGAATGTGTCCGCATGCATAGATATCCACCTTATGTTTACGGAGGATAGGATCCAGACGCTTCTGCATATCGCTGCGTTCACTGTCGTCTTTCGACGTTTCAGCATAAATGGGATGATGTCCGATTACGACTACCCAATCTTCTTTGGCAACAGTCAGTACAGAATCTATCCATGCCAATTGCTGATCCATATCTTGTTTACAGGCATCCGGATAAGTTTCGCTCTCGTTACGGTATTTGTCAATCAGAGGAGCGGTATCTATCATCACAAAACGGATGGCAGTTCCTTTCTTCTCAAAGACTTTGGTATAATAACGACCAGGCATCGACCAGCGACGACTCACATTGGTATAATCCAACACAGCCTGCGTATTACCCCGGTATTCATGATTTCCCAAGATCGGAAACCAGTCTATCATCAACTCGGGATGACTGTAAATCAACTCGTAGTTGGTCATCCAGAGCGGATCGTTAACGCTGCGCACACCTTCAAAATGGTGCACGTCTCCGGCTGCAAATACACACTCGGGACCAATAACATCCGCCATTTCTCCCATCAACTCGGCTATGGGCTTCTGGTCATAATAACCGTTACGTCCCAAATCGTTGGCCATATAAAAATTCAGTTGTTTCTCCAGTCCTTTCCAATCTTGCGGAGTCTGGGCACACACATTCAGGCAGATAGCCGTACCAATGACGGCAATCCATACCCATGTCAATACTTCTTTCATTCTTCTAATCATCATCAACGTTTTCATATACTTAATTTTTAGAAATTTATTTTTAAACCTGCATTCATTCTCACGCCATAATATTCTGCCTGCATAGTACGGTCCTTCGTACCCTGGTAGTAACGGAGCGGCTGGTTCAGCAGATTGTTCGCCTCAGCATAAAAGGTCATCTTCACCTTCTTGCCAAAGGTATAACTGGCGTTCACATCCATATAGTTCACGGCATCATAATATCTGTCATAAAATGTACTTGGGCCCATTTCATCGATAAAACTGGAGGCATAGTTATAGCTCAGGCGCACATTCAAGCCTCCTTTTTCAAAGTAAAGAGAGGCATTCGCCGTATGCTCGGGAGACCCCGGCAAACTCAACCCGCTCTCGTTCTCACGTCCTTCGAAGTTAAAGTCCTCCACGCGTGAGTGAGTATAAGTATAGGTTCCATAGAAACCCACATACTTCAAGGCCGGAGCAATGAAGCCGAAATCACGCTGATAAGAAAATTCCAATCCCCACAGATTAGCATTTCCTGCATTCTTGGGCTGAGTGAAACGGGTATATTCTGTTCCTTGGTATTCATAGTTGGTCAGTACCTGATCTACGATGAAATCGTCTATTTTCTTATAGAAAAAGCCTGCGCTCACCAAACCTACACTCTTGAAATAATAATCGGCACTCAAATCGAAGTTGTAAGAAATAGTAGGTTTCAGGTCAGAGTTACCAATCTTTATTTCATTATCGCCACGGTTGATATTCACGCTGGGAACCAAAGCTGAATATTTGGGTCGGCTCAAGGTCTGCGTGTAAGAACCGCGTATCTTGAAATCATCATTTACATCCCATTTCACCAAAATAGAAGGAAGGAAATTCACATAACTGTTGACGACGCGGCCGGTCTTGGTGGTCTTATCTGTTTCATCATCATAGTTACGACCGGTATAACGAAGAGAAGTGTGCTCCATGCGGAGCCCTGCCATCAAGTTTATATTAGAGGTAAATTTATGGTCAAATCGTACATACCCGGAACTTACAGTTTCACGAGCCTCAAAGTTCTCAGCCAATTCGGCTTGTACCTGTTCTTTATCGAACTGGGAAGCATCATTTAAATTCAATCCACCCACATATTCTTTACTGGCAAATGTTCCTACCTGATATTTGTCGCTCGGCATAAATTTATCCGTACTCTGGTCTACCGTATTTTTCAGGCTGTTGGTCATGAAGGCATCCTCGTCTTTCGGAGTATATTCGTAGAAGTCTATTTCTTTCTCTTTTGTTTTACGTACTACCTTCGCACCGAACTTCAGTTTAGCTCCATTATTTAAACTGGCCTTGAAATTGGCCGAGAATTTCATATCTTCTTCTTTGATGTCCTCCTGTTGTTCCGTCAGTTCCTTCAAGCTGAACTTATCACTCAGTGTCAAAGTAGAACCTGTTCCAGGTGTTGCCAACGGCTGGCGTTCATCACTCAAGTCCATATCAAATTCCTGCTTTTTCAGTTGGAAGTCAAGATAACGTTCATTAGGGCGTTCTTCCGTAGCTTTTGCATAACTGGCATTCCAATCCATACCGATTGCCCCCCATAAGTGTTCTCCGCCCAAAGCGAAATCCATGGTACGCTGACGCTCCAGACGGGCATTGCGATTATCGGGAGTACCAGCTTTGGTTTGGATGCGGACTGTGCCTTTTCCGTTCTCGTCCAAATCCTTGATATTGGTACGGTAACGGTTTTCCCAATCGTTACGGTTGTTGAAGATCCCTTTGAAAGTCAATTTATGGTTTTCATTGATATCAAAATCAAAAGCCGCCGAATAACTTTGACGTTCACGGGTGACAAAGTACTGGCGCATCTGATAATCGCTGACATATACTTTGCCATCTTCATTTTGTTCCCACATGAATTCAGTATCATAAGAACCGGAAGGAGCATTCTGATAAGAAGCGGAGAGCAGCATACCCAGTCTGTCATTGAAGAAACGATCGCCGTAAGTGAAACCTAAGTTCAACTGGGCTTTCTCGCTGATCCAGTTGTAACCACTTCCCGCTGTAGCATTGATAGTGCGTTTATAAGGAGAATTTTTGGTTACCAGATTGATGGAACCACCGATAGCATCGCCGTCCATATCGGGTGTAACGACTTTGCTTACTTCGATGGTCTGAATCATATCGGCAGGAATCAAGTCCAACTGCACGTTACGGGTATCCCCTTCAGCAGATGGGACACGGTTGCCGTTAATGGTGACGGAGCTTAAATCGGCACTAGTGCCGCGGACCTGTCCGAAACGGGCCTCGCCTTGATCGTATTGCACATTGATGCCACTGATACGTTTCAATGCATCACCTATGTTTGAGTCGGGAAATTTCCCTACTTGGTCGGCAGATACGATATTGGTGATACCCAGATTATTTTTTTGTGTATTGATTGCTTTCTTCTGCCCTTGAAAAGCTCCCTTCACCTGCACTTCCTGCAGTTCCACCCCTTCATTCATCACTATATCTTTCTCTAAAGTCTTGCCTTCGGGAACGGTAACTTTCATTTCAATGGGGCTATAACCTACGTAGGTTACTTTAACTGTGTAAGTTCCGGGTTTCAGATTGGGCAGCGTATAAAAACCGTTCACATCACTGATTACTCCGGTTTTCAGATTTTCAACAAAGATGGAAGCACCCGGCAGAATTTGTTTTCCATTGTCTATCACACGTCCGCGGATAGCGCCTTGCCGGACAATGTTTTCATTTTCCTCGGCAAATGCATTTCCACAAACACCTGCCATCAGCAGCATAAGAGACACAGCTCTAACAACCTTTTTCATATACTTTTTTATGCGTTATAAATCTGCCGCAAAAGTAGATGGGTCAGGTTTCTTGAGAGTTACACTCTATTAAAGGTTTCGTGACAAAGGAGTTTCATTCCTGTTACAAGATATTCGGTGCAAGACGACGGATACAAAGCATGGACAAGGCTTACAAAACAGCAGAGTAAGATTTTTCTTACTCATGCGATCACTCTTTCGTAACTTTTGAAAAGGAACAGGTATAATATGATTAAGAAAGAAATACTTTCACAGATTATCGTAATGCTGTTATCCTTGCTATGGGTAAATGCACTGCTATCTGGATCCATAGGGAACTTACCGGACAGAAGAAGTCTCTCCGGACACAAAAAAAGAAGCTGACAGCCCGGATTATCTGGTTGAACTGTCAACTTTTCGACTACAAGCCTGAGAAACCGTTCTCTTTTGACCCTGCTACAATTTATAACTATAATCTTTTGTATTGAAAATCACATAAATATCCTAAACAAACACCCCCTTCAATAATTTTTAAATGACACTTTTTCCCACGACTGCTTATATAAATCGATCATTAGCTAATTCATCATACAAAGCCGCCATCCACCCAAATAATTCATCAGCTTAAAATACCAACTACTAGTTGCAATAGGTGTTCCACTTTCTCCTTTCTGCATAACAATCGTACACTTCACCTCGTTTTTAACAGGAGTATAGAACTTTATATAATCTATCTTATAACTTAATACAGGAAAAGATTCCATCATTTTTGCGACTTGATGCAATTCATTGTTATCCAATTGAATAGGTTCATTCCAAACATCTGCCGAATCGGCTTTATAAAGCATAGCTGCGGCAGATTCCAGCTGACCATTTTTCGCATATTCCATAAATTGATTTATTAGGTTTGTTATCAAAACCGTATCAACTTCCGTTAGATGAGCTACAAATTCATTAATACTCTTCTCTTCTTTGCTTTGCACCTTCTGTTTTCCTGATTGACAAGAAAAGGTTGTTAATAAAACAGTCAACAATAAAATAAATTTCAGTTTTTTCATTTCATTCTTTCCTCCTATTAAAAAAGGCCAGCCACTATGAATGGCCGGCCCTTATTTAAATTAAACTCAAAGTTATTACAATATTAGTTCTGAATAGTCTTATTGATATTCAAATCAACTTCGGTATAGATAGTACCCCACTTATAAGTAACTTCCAGCGGAACGCGGATTGTAAACTTACCTAAAGTAGTACCATTATTGTAATAATAGAATTTACCATTATCGCCAACCTTCAGAGCAGTAAATACATTGGTTGTAGATTTATCTTCACCGAAATACAATTTTACATTCTTCGTTACAGAAGATAATTTAGTAGAACCTAATGTTCCACCATTCAAAGTTGTTGTAGCGTTTTCAATATCAGCAGCAACTTTAGTTACGCCATAAAATCCATAGAAATTATATTTCTTACCATCATCACCAGTAGTATCTTCTGCTTTATCAAAATACTTGTCTCTCCAATCAATCAGATTCAAGGTCAAGCCTGCAATAGAAGCACCATTAGTAGCATCAATTAATTCATCTACATCTGACGGATCTACTGATACAGGACGCAAATATTTAGCATAGAATACGTTGTTACCCAAAGCATAATCTACATAATCGCAGTTAGCAGCATTAATTTGCAATTTAGCAGTAAATGTCTGGTCTTGTCCCAGCAAGTTGTGATCTGCATTGTTCAAAATATCTTTTGCAAAATCATTTTCTTGATATTCCATCACTGTTCCAGCAAGAACAACAACTGCTTTTGTTACAGCGTTATTAGTAGCTTGTAGAGTTTTTCCATCAGCAGATACAGTGATATCATATTGAGCACCAGAAGCACCATTCACGACATAAGCAGTTCCCTTCTTAGTCAAATGATCTTGAGGGTTAGCAAATACAACTTCC
>OKZM01000384.1_pt1 | contig 13935 bp, 10 predicted proteins | sample 1609131 | NCBI WGS metagenome assembly OKZM01 (sample SAMN02675049, study PRJEB24791) | human gut metagenome, SKBSTL061 | isolation source: stool | host: Homo sapiens | place: USA | reverse complement strand
AGACCAGCGCCACAGCGTGGGGGCCGGGCAGCTCGATGGCAAGGCCGGTGGGCACGAGGGTGCGCTGCATCGGGGCCAGCGTCAGCGGTGTATCCAGCACCGCGCACAGGTCCGCCGCCGCCGCGCCGGGCGTAGCGTACTGCGGCACAACGGCGCGGGCATCCAATTTTTTGTACTTCACAATAGGGGTCATGGGAGCCTCCAAAAGAGAGGAGTTAGGAGAGAGGAGATGTTTCCGGCGTAAGGCCGCAGCCTTCCCGGCAGTTCATCTCCTATCTCCTATCTCCTATCTGATAATTTTAGTTATTCGTATAGTATAACCCACGAGTAAACTCGCTGTCAAACGGTTGGGCGTTGAAAAGCAGGTCCAAAATCTGGGATACGCGGGCGGGGGTCTCTGTCGTGAAGGCCGCTACCGCCACGTCCACGGGCAGCTCACGCAGGCGCTCGCCCATGTAGAGCGGCACCGGGTTGAACACTGTGCGCACGCCCGCCCCGCCGGGGGCCGAGCAGGTCACGGTGAAGTCGCGGCCCTTGCGGTCCCGCAGCGTGCCGCCGCCCGGGCATTTGCCGCAGTCGCGCACATTGCGCAGGGGGCAGGCGCGGGTCAGCATCAGCGGCAGATGGCCGTAGCAGAGCGTCGCCGTGGGCACGCCGGGGGCCACGGCCTGCATGGCCGTCAGCGCGGTCTCGGGCTGCAAAAGCATGCCCTGCACCCCCAGGGACGCATACCGCGCGGCGCTCATCGGGTTCGTGACGTTCAGGCCCAGACCGCCGTACAGCGTCCAGCCGTCGGTATAGCGCAGCTGTGCGGGGTTGTTGACCACCGCCCCGGCAAAACCCGCGTCCTGCAGGGCGTCCAGCCGCGCGGCGGTCTTTTGCTCGAGCCTGCCGAACATGACCCGCGGCAGCTCCAGCAGCGTTTTCCCCCGCCATGCCTCGGGGATGCTCTCGGCTTCGGCAATCGGGAAAATCAGGTATTGCAGCTTCTCCGCCGCCTCCGCCGGGCACTGGGCCGCATTGGCAAAGCGGGCGGCCAGCGCGGGCAGCTGCCCCACGGTATGGGCGGGATAGGTCGGCATTTCAAACGCCTGTACGGCGTGGGGCGTGACCTCGCTGCGCTTTTCCAGCAGCTTGTCCAGCGCCTCGCGGCGCAGCTCGTTCCAGGCGGCGCCGGGCAGGAAGCCGAAGCCCCCCTCCCCCGGCTCGGCGGCAAGGCCGTCCATGACAAACGGCGTGCCGCCGGTCTTGCCGAGGGCGCGCTCAATACCGGGCAGCGGATCCTTCTGGGCAGGCTGCGGCTCGTCGGCGCTGTAGACACTGACCCTGTGGCCGTCGTCGTCGCGGGCGGTCAGCTTGACGCCGCCGTCCTCCACGCCGCCGCTCAATTCATAGTGTACGGGCACGCGCTGCAGCTCGCGGCGGAACAGCTCGCGTGCCTTGGGCGTGGCGGCGCGGGTCGCCGCGGCGTCGGCCTCGGTGCGCACGCCGAACATCTTGCCGTCGTTGCGGTTCGTCAGGTAGCCGTCGGTGAAGCCCGAGCGCGAGAAGATGTCCCGCACGAGCTTTTCGTCGTAGGGCTGGCCCGCGCAGACCGCGCGGCAGGCTGTGACGACTGCCGCCGCGTACTCGGGCGTGCGCAGGCGGCCCTCGATCTTCACGCTGGCGACACCCGCGTCCATCAACTCCCGCAGGTGCGGGATGTAGTCCATGTCTTTTAAACTCAAATGGCAGGCACGGCCCGGCTGGCCGGGTTTTAAACCGGCACTTGCGTCAAACGGCAGACGGCAGGGACCCGCACAGGCGCCGCGGTTGCCGCTGCGCCCGCCGAGGAACGCGCTCATCATGCACTGGCCGGACACGCTCATGCAGAGCGCGCCGTGGACAAAGACCTCGACCTCGATGGGGCTGGCCTCGCAGACGGCACGAATTTCCTCCAGCGACAGCTCACGCGCCAGAATGACGCGGTCATAGCCCAGCGCGGCAAGCTCCTTAGCGCCCTCGGGCGTGTGGACGCTCATCTGGGTCGAGCCGTGCAGGTGCAGCGTCGGTGCAATACTTTTGACCAGCTGCGCCGTCGCCAGGTCGTCCGCAATGACGGCATCCGCCCCGGCTGCGGCCACGGCGCGCACGGCGTCGGCCAGGCCGGACAATTCCCGGTCATAGACCAGCGTATTCAGCGTCACATGCACCTTGACGCCGCGGGCATGGCAGAACGCCACGGCCTCTCGCAGCTCGTCGGGGGTAAAGTTGCCCGCCGTGCGGCGCGCGTTAAAGCCCGTCAGCCCCAGATAAACAGCATCAGCACCGCTGAAAACAGCGGCGCCAAGCATCTCGCGGTTGCCCGCCGGGGCTAAAATCTCGGGGCGGCTCATTCGTCCTCCGCCGGGAACTGATTGCGGCGCAGGCGGCGCTCCAGCTCATCCACACGGCGTTTGAGCGACGCATTCTCGCGGCGGGCCTCCTCGGCAGCCATCTTGGCGCTGGCCGCATCCTCGAGGTAGTCCTTGATCTGGCGGCGCATATTGTCGGCGCTGCCGCTGGCCTTTTCCAGCTCATCACGATAGTTCAGTGCGGTCATGACTGCCGCCGTCGTGATGGAGACCGAGTTCGAGGACGCCATCAGCTCGTTCATGTCTAGGTTCAGTCGGTCCGCGAGGTTCTTCATGTAATCCTCGCTCTCGCTCGTGTTGACTACATAGCTGGAACCGCAGATGTTCAGCCTCACTTTTGAGGTAGCCATACCCATAATCATACTCCTTCCGGTCTCTGCACGCCTTTATTTACAGTGGACGCGCAGAATCTTACATCTATTATAGTACAAATTACCGATTTGCAAAAGCCCTTTTTGACGGAATTGTATAAAAACCCTGCAAGCAGGCAATTTTGACTTGCGCAATCCGCTAAATATCGTTATAATCTATAATGTGGTTTATTGAAAGCCCCGAAAAGAGCGCAAAAATCATGAATTCTCATGACTGCAAAGAAGGAGAGAACGATTTTGAAATACACAAAGCGTGAATTTGAGAAGCTGCTCAAGGACAAGCTGATGAGTGAGTGCAACGTCACCATCGACGCCGCCTCCGCCGATCAGATCTACCGCTGCCTGGCCATGATCACCCGCCAGATCATGTCCGACCGCCAGAAGCAGTTCCAGTCCAAGGTCCTGGGCGAGGGCAAGAAGCAGGTCTATTACCTCTGCATGGAGTTTCTCATGGGCCGCAGCCTGCGCACGAGCCTGTTCAACCTTGGCCTGAACGAGGTTGTCGAGAGCGTGCTGGCTGATGCCGACGTCAAGATCGACACCATCTATGAGCAGGAGCCCGATGCGGGCCTGGGCAACGGCGGTCTGGGCCGTCTGGCCGCCTGCTATCTGGACGGCATGGCCACCGACGGCATCCCCGGCACCGGCTACTCCATCCTGTACGAGTACGGCATCTTCAAGCAGAAGATCGTGGACGGCTGGCAGCAGGAGACTGCTGACAACTGGCTGCCCGGCGGTCAGGTCTGGATCAAGAGCCATCCCGACCAGGCCCAGGAGATTCGCTTTGACGGCCAGGCCATCGAGACCTGGGAGGGCGGCTTCCATCACGTCAAGTATGAGAACTACAACTCCGTTATCGCCGTGCCCAACGATATGTATGTCGCCGGTTACGGCTCCAACGGTGTTTCCAAGCTGCGTCTGTGGCAGGCTAAGGCCCCCAGCTTTGATATGAGCAGCTTCAACGCCGGCAACTACAACACAGCTATCAGCCAGTCTGCCTCTGCCGAGCTGATCTCCAAGATCCTCTACCCCAACGACAACCATACCGAGGGCAAGATCCTGCGCCTGCGCCAGCAGTACTTCTTCTCTGCCGCGTCCATCGCAGACATCCTGCAGAACCACCTGAACCAGTACGGCACGCTGGACAACCTGGCCGACAAGGTCGCCATCCAGCTGAACGATACCCACCCCACCGTCGCCATCCCCGAGATGATGCGCATCCTGCTGGATGAGTGCAGCTACGAGTGGGACGCTGCCTTCGACATCTGCCGCAAGGTCTTTGCCTACACCAACCACACCGTCATGAGCGAGGCACTGGAGAAGTGGAACGCGGACATCTTCCGCAACACCCTGCCCCGCATCTGGCAGATCGTCTGCGAGATGGACCGCCGCTGCCGCGCCGACCTGGCCAAGGCCTTCCCCGGCGACCAGGGCAAGATCGACTATATGGCGATCATCGGCGACAACCAGGTCCGCACCGCCAACATCTGCGCCTACACCTGCCACGCCATCAACGGCGTTTCCAAGCTGCACAGTGAGATCATCAAGGACAGCGTTTTCCATGATTACTTCCTGTACAAGCCGCAGGCATTCAAGAACGTCACGAACGGCATCGCCTACCGCCGCTGGCTGCTCTGCTCCAACCCGGGCCTGACCCATCTGCTGGAGGAGACCATCGGTGACGGCTTCAAGACCGATGCCTCCGAGCTGAAGAAGCTGGAGAAGTTCGTGGACGACAAGACCGTGCAGGCTGCCGCCGCCAAGGTCAAGCGTGAGAACAAGGCCAACTTTGCCAACTACCTGCAGAAGGCCACCGGCCAGGTCATTGACCCTGATTCTATCTTTGACTGCCAGGTCAAGCGTATGCACGAGTACAAGCGCCAGCACCTGAACGCGCTGAACATCGCTGCCGAGTACCTGTACCTGAAGAACAACCCCAACGCCGAGTTCACCCCCAAGACCTACATCTTCGGCGCGAAGGCCGCCCCCGGCTACTACATGGCCAAGCAGATGATCCGCATGATCTGCAAGCTGGGCAAGCTGGTCGACGAGGATCCCGCTGTCCGCGGCAAGCTGCGCATCGTCTACCTCGAGGACTACTGCGTCAGCCTGTCCGAGCGCCTGATGCCCGCCTCCGAGGTCTCTGAGCAGATCTCTCTGGCCGGCACCGAGGCATCCGGCACCGGCAACATGAAGTTCATGCTGAACGGCGCGATCACGCTGGGCACGCTGGACGGCGCGAACGTTGAGATCGCCGACGCTGCCGGCCACGAGAACGAGATCATCTTCGGTATGCTGACCCCCGAGGTCAACGCGCTGAAGGGCATGGGCTACCACCCGAACGCCTTCATCAACGGCGACAACACCGCGATGGCAGTTCTGGACTTCCTGGAGAAGGGCTGGAACGGCGAGAACTTCAACGAGGTCACCAGCAACCTGCGCAACTCCGACCCGTACATGGTCATGGCGGACTTCAAGGACTACCGCCGTGCCCAGCACGACCTGCAGGAGCTGTACCGCGACAAGCAGAAGTGGAACCACATGAGCCTGAAGAACATCTCCAACGCAGGCATCTTCAGTGCAGACCGTTCCATCATGGACTATGCGCGTGACATCTGGGGCGCTACTCCCGTCAAATAATCTGGTTATCTGATTTTTGCCGTGCCCTGTTCGGGGCACGGCTTTTTTGTGCAGGCTTCCCCATCGGGGGAAGCTGTCACCGAAGGTGACTGATGAGGGCCAAGTCTGCCCTGCCGCCCTTTTGCCGGGCCATAGCGGCAGGCTCTCCCCCTCATCCGTCCCTCCGGGCCACCTTCTCCCCCAGGGGAGAAGGCTTTACGCTAACGTAAAGGGGAGACTTCCATGTCCCACACATTCTACAACAGCCTCGACCTCACCTGCAAATCCCCGTTCGGGGCGGTGAAGGCCGGTCAGCCTGTGACCTTCAACCTGACTGTGCCGGAGGACCTCGGCTACGTTGACCCGCATCTGGTGCTGACGAAAGACCGCGAGGACCCCGTCCACTACCGCATGGAGTTCACGGGCCAGACACCCAAGGTCAACCACTTCGCACTGACCGTCACGCCGACGACCTCGGGGCTGTACTTTTATCACTTTGACCTCTACACCGACTTCCGCCGCATCTACCGCACGCCGGGCGGTGAGGGTGTGCTCAGCTGGACTGACGGTCAGGACTGGCAGCTGACGGTCTACGAGCCGGACTTCAAGACTCCCGACTGGCTGAAAAACGGCACGATGTATCAGATTTTCCCGGACCGCTTCTGCGAGGGAAAGCCTAACAAAGCGATGCCGTTTGCAGACCGCATCTACCGCGCCGACAAGACCGGCGAGCCGTATTTCTGGCCCACCGAGCAGAGCGAGGGCTACCTGAACATGGACTATTACGGCGGCGACTTCGCGGGAATCCAACAAAAGCTGCCGTACCTGCGCGATTTAGGCGTGACCTGCATCTACCTGAACCCGATTTTTGAGGCCCACGCCAACCACCGCTACAACACGGCGGACTACCTCAAGGCCGACCCGCTGCTGGGCACGAACGAGGAGTTCAGCGCCCTGTGCGCCGCTGCAGCCAAGGAGGGCATCCGCATCATTCTGGACGGCGTGTTCAGCCACACGGGGTCGGATTCCCGCTACTTCAACCGCGAGGGCCGATACGGCCCGGGCGGCGCGTACCGGGACCGCAGTTCTCCCTACCGCAGCTGGTACGACTTTGACTCGGGCTATCCCTGCGGCTACCGCAGCTGGTGGGGCTTTGAGACGCTGCCCGAGGTGCAGGAGGAATCACCCTCCTACGTGGAATTTATCTGCGGCAAGGGCGGCGTCATCGACACCTGGCTGAATCTGGGCGCGTCCGGCTTCCGGCTGGACGTAGCCGACGAGCTGCCCGACGATTTTATTGAAAAAATTCGTGCTGCCGTCAAATCCCACGGCGAGGACAAGCTGCTGCTGGGCGAAGTGTGGGAAGATGCGACGACGAAGGAGGCCTTTGGCCGCCGCCGCACCTACCTGCGCGGGCACGGTCTGGACGCTGTGATGAACTACCCGTTCCGCAGCGCCACGCTGGATTACCTGCACGGCGCGGACGTCACCGCCGTGGCTGACGCTCTGATGCAGATCTGCGAGCACTACCCTGCCCCGGCGCTGAACTGTGCGATGAATTTCCTGTCCACCCACGACACCGAGCGCGCCATCACGGCGATTGCGGGCGAGCCCTGCAACGGCCACGACCGCTACTGGCAGAGCAAGCGGGTCATTCCCTCCGGTCAGATGGACGAAGCCATCCGCAGGGAACTGCTAGGCTACGCGATGATCTTCACGCTGCCCGGCGTGCCCTGCGTCTACTACGGCGACGAGATCGCCATGCAGGGCTACCGCGACCCGTTCAACCGTGCGTTCTTTGACTGGAACTCCACCGAGCAGCGGCTGCGCGGCCCGATCAAGACGCTGGCCGCCCTGCGCCGCAGCTGCGACGCCTTTGACGGCGGGCGGCTCGAGATCGTCCGTGCCGAGGGGGATATTCTCCACTACCGCCGCGTCGGCATTGTCCAGACGGCGGAGATCATCCTGAACCGCGGCCCGCATCTGATTGCCGAGGAAGCCTTCGGCAAGAACACCGAGGTCAACCCCGGCGGCTTCACCGTGCTGGTCGAGGACAACCACCCGGAGCATGTGGGGTATTTTTCTGTCTACTAATCCGGGGACGGGTGCCTCCCTTGCCCCTCTCGGCCACACCCATTTATAGCAGTCTGTAGGGGCCGGGCATGCCCGGCCCGCAGCCTTACGCTAACACCCTTTTCCGCTTTACACCTCTTTTCACCCCGCATCCCTCCAAAATTTCTCTTGCAAAATCCCCTTTTCCGCGTTATAATACCCTCAAGGTAAAAGGGAGTAAGGGACGCGCCCCTGCCGCGCGCCGTATCGCTTCGTCACCACGGGTGGCCTGCCGCCCCGGGGCATACTGTGAACACTGAGACTTTTGCCGCAGACTTTTTCTGCGGCAGGGGTCTTTTTTTGTACCCTGCCGCCCACAAACGGGAGGTATCATACATGCAATTTCTGCAAACCTTCGCCGGGCTGTTCGCCAACTTCGGCAATCTCACATGGCAGATGGTGGTCATGTGGGTCATCGGCGGCCTGCTGATGGTCATCCCCGGCACGGTCACTGACCTTGCGGGTCTTGCGGTGCTGGTCGCCGTCCTCGTTCTCCAGCGTATCGAGAACAAGAAGGACAAGGCGGCTGCGTCCGTGTAACGCAAAGCATCCTGCTAATGAAAAAGAGACCGCTTCGGCGGTCTCTTTTTTTGCATGTGCGCCGCTTTTCAAGCATAGACTGGAAACGACGGGAGGTTTTGCACATGCCCAGAATTTATTTGAGTCCCTCCACGCAGGATTGGAACCCGTATGTCGACGGCAGTGGCAGCGAGGAATACTGGATGAATCTGCTGGCCGACACGCTCGAGCCGTACCTTTACGCAAACACCATCTCCTTTGTGCGCAACACGCCGGAGATGACCGCGGCCTCGTCCATCGCGCAGGCGAACAGCCTCGGCGGCTTTGACTTTTACCTTGCCTTGCACTCCAACGCCTCGGGGGAGGAGCAGGCGGGGAAGAACCGCGGCATCATCGTCTTTTACTATCCCACGAGCAGCGACGGAAAGCGTGCTGCCGAGCTCTTCGCCGCGCAGCTGCGCATGGTCTACCCGCTGCCTGCAAAGGTGACGACGCAGGCGACCACAACGCTCGGCGAGGTGCGGCGGCCCAGATACCCTGCGAATCTCATCGAGCTCGGCTATCACGACAATTACGACGATGCGCGCTGGATCGAAAATAACCTCGACGCCGCGGCGCAGGCCATCGCGCGGGGACTGACGGAGTATTTCGGCCTGCCGTTCATTTACCCGCAGCTCGTGCGCACCGGCGTCGTCACGACCGAGGGCTCAGCCCTGCGCCTGCGAAGCTACCCGGGTATCGACGGGGAAACGGTCGGCAGCATCCCGAACGGCGAGAGCGTGCAGGTCTACGGCAGCTTCCAGGGCTGGTACTCCGTGGGCTACGACGGCCAGCTCGGCTACGCGGCGCAGGCCTACATCGCGGTGTGATCTTCGCCCGTTTCCGATATTTTCCGGGCGCGACTTTTCCTTGACAGCTGGTTATAAAAAGTTTACAATGTTTTTTGGATTTATGGAGGGGAGAGAAGGGGAATCTCCCGTTTATGATTCAAAAACCCAACGATAGATCAATCGCATCGATCAAAAAAAGCACACAGGAGGAATCGTATGATCAGCTATCTCTACGCTGCGCTTATCGCGGTGGGGACGCTCGTCATTGGCATTCTTCTTGGTATTTGGATTCGCAAGAGAGCCGCTAAACGCGCCGAGGAGAAGATCTCCAACGCCGATGAAGAGGCGCTTCGTATTGTCAACGAAGCGATCAAGAGCGCTGAAAACAAGAAACGCGAAGTCATGTTGGAGGCAAAGGAAGATATCCTGCGCTCCAGAAACGAATACGAGAAGGAAGTCAAGGAACGCCGCGCCGAGCAGCAGAAGCAGGAGCGCCGGCTTCAGCAGAAAGAGGAGAACCTCGACCGCAAGACCGACGCGCTGGAAAAGCGCGAGGAGGCCCTCAACCAGAAGCATGCCGCTCTGGACAAGGAAAACGAAGAAATCAAGATCATCAAGCGCAGCCAGACCGAAATGCTCGAACGTATTTCCGGTTTTACTGCCGAAGACGCCAAGAAGTACCTGATCGAGCAGGTCGAGAGCGAAGTGACGCACGAGACCGCGCTCAAGATCAAGGAGCTGGAGCAGCGCGCCAAGGACGAGGCCGATTCCCGCGCCCGCGAGATCGTCGCCTCTGCCATCCAGCGCTGCGCTGCCGACCATGTTGCCGAGATCACCGTCAGTGTGGTGCCCCTGCCCAATGACGAGATGAAAGGCCGCATCATCGGCCGCGAAGGCCGCAACATCCGCACGATCGAAACGCTCACGGGCGTCGACCTCATCATCGACGACACGCCCGAGGCGATCACCGTCTCGTGCTTCGAGCCCGTGCGCCGCGAAGTCGCGCGCCTGGCGCTCGAAAAGCTCATCGCCGACGGCCGCATCCATCCCACGCACATTGAAGAGATGGTCAACAAGGCCCGCCGCGAGGTGGACGCCATCATCAAGTCCGAGGGTGAGCGCGCCGTGCTGGAGACCGGCATCCGCGGCCTGCACCCCGAGCTTGTGAAGATGCTCGGCCGCCTGCACTACCGCACGAGCTACGGCCAGAACGTTCTGCAGCACTCTATCGAGGTCTCGCACCTTGCGGGCATGATGGCCGCCGAGCTGGGCGCGGATGTTTACGCCGCCAAGCGCGCAGGCCTGCTGCACGATATCGGCAAGGCCGTCGACCACGAGATGGAGGGTACGCACGTCGCCCTCGGCGTCGAATTTTTGCGCAAGTACCACGAAAAGGACGACATCATCCATGCCGTGCAGGCGCACCACAACGACGTGGAGCCGCAGACCATCGTTGCCTGCCTCGTGCAGGCGGCGGATGCGATCTCTGCCGCCCGTCCCGGCGCCCGCCGCGAGAATCTGGAGAACTACATCAAGCGCCTCGAGCAGCTTGAGGAGATCACCGGCAGCTATCCCGGCGTCGACAAGGCCTATGCCATTCAGGCCGGCCGCGAGGTGCGCGTGATGGTCAAGCCCGACCAGGTCAGCGAGGACCAGATGGTCATTCTGGCGCGCGAGCTTGCCAAAAAGATCGAGGAAGAGATGGAATATCCCGGCCAGATCAAGGTGCACGTCCTGCGCGAGACGACCGCCATCGAATACGCGAAATAAGAAAAAGGCTCCGCTTTTGCGGGGCCTTTTTTCATGCCTTTCTTGCGTTTTGTCCCGCGCCTTGCTATACTGGGGAAAACGCAAAGCGGAGGAACGCCATGCTCTACAATATTCTGGCCATCGGCGATGTGGTGGGCGGCTGCGGCGTCAGCTGCCTCGAGCACCATCTGCGCGCCGTGAAAAAACTCAAGAACATCCACTTCACCGTGGTCAACGGCGAGAATGCCGCGATGGTCGGCCTGACGCCGAACGACGCCGAGCGCATCTTCTCCGCGGGAGCGGACGTCATCACGCTTGGCAACCACACATTCGGTAAGATGCAGATCACCGACTACCTCGACGACTGCCCGTATATTCTGCGGCCGCACAATCTCGGCGCGCGCGTGCCGGGGAGGGGCTACGGCGTTTTCGACTGCGGGCGCGCCCGCATCGCAGTGATGAACCTCATCGGCCGCTGTGACCTCGCGTTCCATGCGGACAATCCGTTCAAAACGGCGGACGAGCTGCTCAAAAGCGGCGAAAAGCCGATGTTCACGCTGCTTGACTTCCACGCCGAGGCGACGAGCGAAAAGCTTGCCATGGCCTATTACCTCGATGGCCGCGTCAGCGCCATCTGGGGCACGCACACCCACGTGCCGACGGCGGACGAAGAGGTCTTCCCCAAAGGGACGGGCTACCTCACGGACCTCGGCATGACGGGGGCGGTGCGCAGCGTGCTCGGTATCAAGCCCGAGCAGTCGGTCGAGACGTTTCTCGGCGGTCTCCCGGGCCGCTACCGCGAGCCGGAGAAGAGCGCCGGCAAGATGCAGGGAGCGATTTTTACACTGGATGACGCGACGGGGTTCTGCGTGAGCGTCGAGCGCGTCGATGTGCGCTGAGAAAGCGCGAGATAGAAAGGAACATCGCAAATGTCCATCGAAAAAGTGAGAGCGTATTTTGAACATTTCGGCATCGCCGACCGCATCCGCGAGTTCGACGTGTCGAGCGCGACGGTCGAGCTGGCCGCCGTCGCCGTCGGCGTGGAGGGCGCGCGCATCGCGAAGTCCATGAGCTTCAAGCTCACGGACGACGAGCCCATCATCATCGTGACGGCGGGGGACAGGAAGATCGACAACGCCAAGTACAAGGCGTATTTCCACGTGAAAGCAAAGATGCTGACCTTTGATGAGGCCTGCGCATTCACCGGCCACGCGCCGGGCGGCGTGTGCTCGTTTGCTCTGCCGGAGAATGTGAAGACCTATCTCGATGTGTCGCTCAAACGCTTCGACACGGTTTTCCCCGCGGCGGGCAGCGCGAACAGCGCCATCGAGATGACCTGCGACGAGCTTGAGAAGTATTCCTCAAACTTTGTCGCCTGGGTCGACGTGTGCAAGGAGAAAGCGCCCGCCCCGCAGGCATGAGAGGAGAGAACACATGAGCGTGAAGATCGTCCACGCGGCGGACTTCCATTTGGACAGCGCGTTCGGCGCGCTGAGCGCCGAGCAGGCGCGCCAGCGCCGCCGCGAGAGCCGCGAGCTGCTGACGCGGCTTTGCAATTACGTGAATCAGAACGGCGTCGATCTCGTGCTGCTCGCGGGCGACCTGTTCGACAGCGACACGACCTATCGCGAGACGCTGGAAGCGCTCTCTGAGGCGCTGGGCGCAATGCAGGCGCGAGTGTTCATCGCCCCCGGCAACCACGACCCGTACAGCGCGAAGTCGCCCTACGCGACGCTTTCCTGGCCGGAGAACGTGCACGTCTTCACGTCGAAGACGGTCGAGCGCGTGGAGCTGCCGGAACTCGGGTGCGCCGTGTACGGAGCGGCGTTTACCGCGCCGGTGCAGGATGAGAGCCTGCTTGCGGGCTTCCGCGCACCGGAGGACGATTTCATCCATCTGATGGTGCTGCACGGTGATATCTCCGCCACGGGATCGCGCTACGATCCCCTCACGAAAGGGCAGATCAAGGAGAGCGGGATCGACTATCTTGCTCTCGGCCACACACACCAGTTCGGCGGTTTCCTGCGCGAAGGGCAGACGACCTACGCCTACTCCGGCTGCCCGGAGGGCCGCGGTTTCGACGAGCTGGGCGAAAAGGGCATCCTTACGGGCACGGTGGAGCGCGGGAAGGCCGAACTTTCATTTGTGCCGTTCGCGCGCAGACGGTATGAGGTCCTGAACGTCGATGTGACGGGAAGATCGGCGGAGGACGCGCTGCGCGCGGCCCTGCCGGATGCGACTGTGCGCGATATTTACCGCATTATTTTCACCGGAGAGACAGATGAGCGCGGGCTTGATCTCAAGTCGATCGAAGAGCAGTTTGCGCCCGACTTCTTCCACTTGGAGCTGCGCGATGAGACGCGCATTGGCGAGGACGTCTGGGCGCGAGCGCAGGAGGATTCGCTGCGCGGCCTGTTCCTGCGTGAGCTGCGCACGAAATTCGATGTTGCATCCTCGGACGACGAGCGCGCGAAGATCAGCCTCGCCGCGCGCTTCGGCCTTGCCGCGCTCGACGGGTGTGATTTGTGAGGAGGAGAACTATGTCGATCTGGTACAGCCGGCGGAAAAAAGAAGAAAAATCCCTGCGCCTCGCGGCGGCGGGGAAGTCCGCGTTCTGCTTTGCAGAGCTTCATTACAACGCGCGCAGCCTTACGCACGCCGCGGGCGTCGCGGCGGAGAGAGCGCTCCGCCTTTATCGCAAAATTGACCGAAAAAGATAAAAAAACAACTGAGAAAGGCCGAAAGGAAGCCCCTTTCGGCCTTTTTGAGAGGATATTAAGTAAGAATTAAGAAACAATCGCTGTTTTTGTTTGAAAACGGCTGATACAATGACCAACATGAGGTGAGAAAATGTACAACATTCTGATTTGTGACGACGAACAGGACATTGTCAACGCGCTCAAGATCTATCTCTCCGGCGGGGACTACTGCCTGTTTGAGGCGAGCAACGGGCGCGAGGCGCTGGAGGTCGTGGAGAAGAACGACATCCATCTGATCCTGATGGACATCATGATGCCCCAGCTCGACGGCATCGCCGCGACGGCGAAGCTGCGCGAAAAGAGCAACGTGCCCATCATCCTGCTCACGGCCAAGAGCGAGAGCAGCGACAAGGTCCTGGGCCTGAACATCGGCGCGGATGACTACATCACAAAGCCCTTTGACCCCGTGGAGGTGCTGGCGCGCGTCAGGTCTCAGCTCCGCCGTTACACGCAGCTGGGGTCGAAAAAGGAAGAGGAGAAGCCGAACGTCTACACCGTCGGCCCCATCGTGCTCGACGAGGAGAAAAAAAGCGTGACGGTCGACGGCGACGAGGTCGCGCTCACGCCCATCGAGTTCAACATC
>OKZM01000370.1_pt1 | contig 14418 bp, 14 predicted proteins | sample 1609131 | NCBI WGS metagenome assembly OKZM01 (sample SAMN02675049, study PRJEB24791) | human gut metagenome, SKBSTL061 | isolation source: stool | host: Homo sapiens | place: USA | reverse complement strand
CGCAGCAGATGCTGCGGCAGTTTTTATAAGCTTTGCACGGAAGAAAATCAGCGGAAGCTATTCTCGTAAATATCAAAAAAACTGCTGACAAATTGGGCCTGCTGGCGCGCTTCCTCCGAGCCGGTTGTGGTTTGCCAGCCGTAAGTTTGGTAGGAGGGGTAATTGAGCTTTGAAAGCCCGAGCAGATGGAACTCTTTTCGGATGAGCGAAATGCCCTCCGGATAGTGCTCGCGCAGCGCGGCAAAGGCCTCGCCGGGGTCCTTGAAAACGGCATACCCGTCTTCTCCCGCGCCGATCGCAAAGCGCGCGTCGCGCTCGTAATAGTCCTCGACGTTTACATTCCCCCTGATGTTCCCCTGACCTGCGACATAGTCCTGCACACAGGGATTCGTCACTTTGTTGATCTTGCCGTTGAAAACAAACACAGCGGCAAGGATGAGGACGGAAAGGATCGCCAGTTCTGATTTTTTCATAAGTGCTGCCTCCTGTCGGTTGTCATTTTGCGGCAAAGCGCCTTGTTTGATTTCACTCTATCACGGGGCGGCTACAAATGCAAGACAAAACGGCTGCGCCTACGGTTTGTTTACAAATTTCCGGTTGTACGGCGCGCGAAAGCGTGGTAAACTACCTCATAGCATCGAGCGGCGGCGCTGCCGCCGAAGCAATAGACCGGAAAGGAAGAACATACTATGAAAATTGCAATTCCCTGCGAGAATGGCGAAGTGATGCAGCATTTCGGCCATGCCACGGAGTTTACCGTTTACACCATTGAGGATATCAAGCCCATCGAAAAAGAGACCGTCACGTTTGACGATACCGACCACGAGAAGGTCGCGGGCGGGCTCAAATCCCGCGGCGTCGATCTCGTCATCTGCGGGAATATCGGCGAGGGTGCGCACGCCGCCATCGACAACGCGCATATGCTGCTCATTTCCGGCGTGACCGGAAATGCCGACGAGGCGGTCGACAGCTTCCTCCAGGGCAATCTGGAGCTGATGACCGGCGACAGCAGCGCGAGTGCCGGCGGCTGCGGCGCGGGCTGCGGGGCCGGATGCAGTGCATGCGGCGGTGGCTGCGGCGGTTGTGGCGGCGGCTTCCACGAGCCGTACGTCGAGACGCGCACGTTCACCGATATCGTCACGCTGACGGAAGATAACTTCCAGACTGAGGTACTCGACGATCCGGGCCTCATCATCATCGACTTCTGGGCCGAGTGGTGCCAGCCGTGCAAGATGATGGCGCCTGTCTTTGCCGAGCTCAACGGGGAAGAGGACAAGGTCAAGTTCTGCAAGGTCAACGTCGACGAGCAGCCGAACCTCGCTTCGATGTTCGGTATCGACTCCATCCCGACGCTCGCCGTCGTGCAGGACCGCCACACGCTGACCGGCATGGTCGGTGTGCACGATAAGGCCGACATCAAGGCGATGCTGGAGAAGTGCAAGGCATGAGAATTCGATACAACGAAGACGCGGAGGTCGTCGCCCGCCTGCGCGCCGCGCTCTTAAAGCGCGATTTACAGTGCCCCTGCCGCTTGCAGAAGATCGAGGACAACGTCTGCATGTGCAAGGAGTTCCGCGACCAGATCGCTGACCCCGAATTCGAGGGCTACTGCCACTGCCGTTTGTACTACAAGGAAAAGTAAAAATTGGTTATAGACCTATGGTATTTTACCACATGTCTGAAAAAAGCACCGCCCAAGGCCGGCTCCGCATAAGAAAATATGCGGTTTTGCCTGCACCTTTTTGGCTGAAATACGACCGAAAAAATCTCCCCATACGCCAGTATGGGGAGATTTTTTCAACCGATTTCATCTCAAAAATTCATTGGCAAAACTGCTTCGCACCGAAAAAGAGCAAATTTTGTGCGGAGCCGAGGCGCGGCGGCGCAGGCATGCTGTCGCATGGCAAGACGGCGCAACGAAGGAGTCAGTGCAAAATTTGCCTTTTACGGCGCATGTTTTCTTATGTGGAGCCGGCCAAAACGGTGCTTTTTCATTCCATCAAGCGCTGCATATCCTGCGGGATAGGCGCTGTAAAGTGTAATTTCTGTCCAGTGACCGGCTGGGTGAACCACAGCTCGTATGAGTGCAGCGCGGGGCGGGCGATGAGGGTTTTGTCCTCCATGCCGTAGAGCCAGTCGCCCGCGAGGGGATGACCGAGGTATGCCATGTGGACGCGAAGCTGGTGCGTGCGACCCGTCTGTGGGCGCAGGCGCAGGAGCGTGAAGCGGCCGCTTACTTGCAGGGCCTCGTACTCCGTGAGGCTCTGAAGTCCGTCCGCGCGCACGCAGCGGCGGATGATGGAGCCCTCCGCGCGGCCGATCGGCGCGTCGATGACGCCGCACGGCGGTTCAACTCTGCCGACGGCGACAGCGCGGTACTCGCGCCGCAGATCGCTTGAGTGCAGTGCGCGGCGCAGGCGGTCGTGCACGTAGCCATTTTTCGCGGCGATGAGGAGACCGGACGTCCCTTTGTCAAGCCTGCTCACAAAATGCGGCACGCTGCCCTCGCCGAGATAACTCGTCAGCATCGCCGCAAGGCTCGGCGCGGAGGCGTCACCCGACTTCGGGTGCATGGCGACGCCCGCAGGCTTGTTGAGCACGAGCAGGTCGTCGTCCTCGTAGACGATGTCGGGCTTTGACGCATTTGCGCAGTACAAGTCCTCGCGCGGCGTACGCTCGCTGAGGACGACGCTGACGGTGTCGCCCACGTGGACGATTGTGTTGACATGGACGCTCTGTCCGTTCAATAAAATGGCGTTTTCGCGCCATTTGAGGCTTTTGAGCAGCGTGTAGGAAAGCTGAAGACTGCCGCGCAGGATGCCTTTGACCATGCGGCCGTCCTCCTCCGGCGTCACGGTGTATGTGAGAATGCGCATGGAAGTTCTCCTTTCCCGAAGTAAACAGCGCGTAAAATTCACACATAGTATACCATCTTCGCGCGAAAAATGATATACTGAATCACACTTCGGCGCTGCCGAAAAACAAGCAACAGGAGGGCAATGGCATGGACAAGAGAACCATCTGCCTTTTGAACGATTCCTTTCCGCCCGAGATCGACGGCGTGGCGAACGCCGTCGTGAACTACGCGAAAAACATCACGAAAAGCGGCGAAAACGCCATTGTCGTCACGCCGACAATGCCCGGCGCGGACGACAGCGCGTTCCCATTCCCCGTGCTGCGCTACCCGAGCATCGACACGCGCAAGAAGCTCGGCTACGTGGCGGGCTATCCGTTTTCACCCGAGACCGCGCGCGTGCTGACGGAGCAGAAGGTCGAACTGATGCACACGCATTGTCCCATCACGTCGTGCCTGCTGGCGCGCTCGCTGCGCGCCGTGGTCGACGCGCCGCTCGTGCTGACGTATCACACGAAGTACGATGTCGACATCGCCAAGGCTGTGCGCGGCAAGCTCTTGCAGGAGAGCGCCATTCGCGCGCTGGTGCAGAACATCGCAAGCTGCGATGAGGTCTGGGTCGTGAGCCGCGGGGCGGGGGAAAATCTGCGCTCGCTCGGCTACGAGGGCGACTACATCGTGATGGAAAACGGCGTGGACGTGCCGCGCGGGCGGGTGTCTGACGAGGCCATCGCCGCGGCGACGGGCAGATATGACCTGCCGCAGAACGTGCCGGTCTTTCTCTTCGTCGGGCGGCTGATGTGGTACAAGGGTATCCGCATCATTTTAGACGCGCTGAAAACGCTGCGCGAGAAAAATGTCGACTTCCGCATGGTGTTTGTCGGCGAGGGCGCAGACGGCGCGGAGATCCGCAGCTATGCGGAAGAGCGGAAGCTCTCCGACCGCTGCTTTTTCACAGGTGCGATCTCTGACCGCGAGATCATCCGCGCGTGGTATGGCAGATCCGACCTGTTTCTCTTCCCGTCGACGTTCGACACGAACGGCCTTGTCGTGCGCGAGGCCGCAGCCAGCGGTACGGCGACTGTGATGATCCGAAATTCCTGCGCGTCCGAGGGCGTGGGCGACGGGCGAAACGGCTTTTGCATCGAGGAAAACGCCGCGGCGATGGCGGCAAAGCTCGAAGAGCTCTGCCGCGCGCCGGAGGTGATGCAAGTGGTCGGCGAAAACGCCCAGCGCGAGCTGTACGTTTCATGGGAGACGGCGGTGCAGCGCGCCATGGCACGCTACGAGGTCGTCATCGACAATTACCGCAGCGGAAAATATCCGAAGCGCGAGCGCTTCGGCGACGAGTTTTTCAAAACGCAGGGTGGGCTGATGGAGGCCTTTGCCAGCGTGGGCGAGCTGAGCGAGGAGATCGCCGCGGGGCTGCGCATCGAGCGCGACGAGGCGTTGCAGACCATTGTCCGTTCGCGACAGGAGCTTCGCGGGCGGTTCGGCGAGACAAAGCAGGAGCTCGCCGAACGCTACGAGACGATTTTGCAAAAAGTGGACCGCTATTTATGAGAAAAAGACGAGCGAAAATTCGCTCGTCTTTTCTTTTTAATCTTCGTGTTTTGGCTTTTCCGCGGCGAACCACATGTTCCACTGGAAGGAGTACGCCCTACGCGACGCCTCGTCCGCGCAAATTAGACGCACGCGCGACGGCTGTGCGTGCTCATAGCCGTAGTCCATGATGGCGCGCAGGACGCGGTAGGCGGCCTTCAGGTCGCTGTCTGTGCAGGAGAGGGTCAGCGTGTCGCCGTCCGTGAGCGGCAGAAGTTCGGTCGCATGGTCGGAAGAGGGGAGGGCGGAGATGTCCCCGCAGATGATCTCAACGGTCATGGCAGCTTCCTCAGCGGTTCAGATACGCGCGGCACTTCGCCTCCGCGTCGTGCGCAAGCTGTTCTTCGTCGACTGTGACAAGATGACCGTGGTCGACCGTCACACGGCCCTGAACGACTGTGTAGTCAACGGGTCCGCGCACGCCGACAGTGCCGAGCACGCTTTTGGGGTCAAAGCACGAGCCGACGAGCTCGAGCCTGCGCGAGTCGATCATGAAGAGGTCGCAGCACTTGCCGACCTCGAGCGAGCCGGTGTCGTCGCTGCGGCCAAGGATGGCCGCGCTGCCGCATGTTGCCATCTTGAGCACGTCGTAACCGCTGGGGGCAGCTTTGCTGCTGTTCAAACGGTGCAGCAGGAACGCGACGCGCAGTTCCTCCATCAGCGATGAGCCGTCGTTCGAGGCTGAACCGTCAACCGCGAGGCCGACCGGCACGCCGAGCTTCAGCATCTCGGGCACGCGGGCGACGCCGGAGGCGAGCTTCATGTTCGAGATCGGGCAGTGCGCCACGCCGGTGTGCGTCTTTGCCAGCACGCGCAGCTCCTCGTCGTTGAAGTGGATGCCGTGAGCGAACCAGACGTCGCTGCCCGTCCAGCCGAGGCGCTCCATGTACTCGAGCGGGCGGACGCCCTCGCGTGCGAGCATGAAGTGTTCTTCGTCCTTCGTCTCGCACAGGTGGGTGTGCAGGCGCACGCCGTACTCTCGCGCGAGCACGGCGCTCTCGCGCAGAAGGTCGGCAGACACGGAGAACGGCGAGCACGGGGCGAGCGCAACGCGGTGCATCGCGCCGAACGACTTGTCGTGGTATTTCTCGATGACACGGGCAGAATCGGCCATGATCTCGTCGACCGTCTGCACGACGCTGTCGGGCGGCAGGCCGCCGTCCTTGACAGAGAGGTCCATACTGCCGCGCGAGGCGTACATGCGCGCGCCGATCTCGTCCGACGCGGCAAACTGCGCGCCAATGAGGTCGCCCGCGCCCGCAGGGAAGACATAGTGATGGTCGAAGCAGGTCGTGCAGCCGTGCTTCATCAGCTCGCCAAGGCCCGTGAGCGTCGAGAGGCGGATGACGTCCTCGTCGAGGTTTTTCCAGATCTCATAGAGCGTTTTGAGCCAGTCGAAGAGCTCCATGTTCTGTACTTCCGGCAGGTTGCGGGAAAAGACCTGATAGAGATGATGGTGCGTGTTGACAAGGCCGGGGTAGCAGAGCATGTGGCTCGCGTCAATCACCTTTTCCGCCTCCTGCGGCAGATTTTTACCGATCGCGCGGATGAATCCATCCTCAGCATACAGATCGACGTTTTCATAAACCGTGTCCGCGCCATCACACGACACCAGCGAACGAATGTTTTGAATGAGCAGAGTAGACATAGCAATACCTCTTAGACCCGCGCCAAACGCAGGCAGATTTAGTGAAAAATAGCAAGAAGCGCATTTTGCTGCCTCCAGCGGCAAAACAGCTCAAAAGCCTCGCAGAGTTTCACGCCGCGCACGGCGTGAAATAAATTGGAATTCGTCGCGGAGGACGACATGCGCGCTCTATTTTGCGCCGCGCACGGCGCAAATAAATTGAAATCCGTCGCGGAGGACGACATGCGCGTCCGCAGCGACACTTTGCAGCGATTGGAGCGGTGAGCGACAAGCGCTGAAACTTGTCTAAAACAAAAGCACCCATCGGGTGCTTTTGTTTTAAGATTTATCTCTCTTCGCGGAAGTAGCTCAGACCCAGCGATGCGGGCGGCTGATCCTCGCGCTTCTTGCGCAGCGACACGATGATCAGAACGACCAGCGTGACGACGTAGGGGAGCATCTTGTAGAGCTCCTTGATGGCAAGGTTGGTGCCGGTGGGGATGAAGATATAGAGGATGTAGAACCCGCCGAACAGGATGGAGGCCAGCACGCTGACGTTCGGACGCCAGATCGTGAAGATGACGAGCGCGATGGCGAGCCAGCCGCGGTCGCCGAAGGCGTTGTTGGACCAGACGCCGCAGGCGTAGTCCATGACGTAATACAGGCCGCCGAGACCCGCGATCATGCTGCCGATGCAGGTGGCGAGGTATTTGTACTTCGTCACGTTGATGCCGGCTGCGTCCGCCGTCGCTGCGCTCTCGCCCACGGCGCGCAGGTGAAGACCCGTGCGGGTGTGCTTGAGGAAGTACGACGCGAACAATGCGATGACGATGGCGAGGTAGGCAAGGAAGCCGTAGGACAGGAAGACCTGACCGAACCAGCCGCCGACATTCAGGGATTTGCTGAAATAGGCGCTCGTCGCGCTCAGCGCGATGGAGGGGACTTCGCTGTCGGTCAGCTTGATGAGCGAGCCGCCGAAGAAGTTGCCGATGCCGACGCCGAACGTCGTGAGCGCAAGACCCGTGACGTTCTGGTTGGCGCGCAGCGTAACGGTCAGCAGGCAGTAGAGAAGGCCCATCAGAAGCGAGCCCAAAAGCGAGCAGAGCATCGGGATACCGATGGCGAGGAACGCGTTCATGTCGGCAGCCGGGGTGGACTGCTCGTAGAAGAACGCGCCGATGACGCCGCAGATACCGCCGACGTACATCACGCCCGGAATGCCGAGGTTCAGGTTGCCGGACTTTTCCGTTAGGATCTCACCGGTGCTGCCGTAGAGCAGGGGAATGCCCTGCATGACCGCACGGGGAAGAAAAGCAGTTAGATCAAATATCATTGCTTCACGCCTCCTTCTTGCTCTTGCGCAGGCTGACCTTGTAGCTGATGAAAAACTCGCTGCCGATGATGAAGAAGAGGATGATGCCCGTCAGGATATCGGCGAAGGAGTGGTTCAGGCCGAACACGCTGGAGATCTCGCTCGCGCCGCGGCTCAGAACCACGATAAGAAGGCTCGTGAAGATCATCATGATGGGGTTGAACTTGGCCATCCAGGAGACCATGACCGCGGTGAAGCCGCGTCCGCCGACGATGGTGGTGGTCAGAGTGTGGTCCGTACCGGCGGTGAGCAGCAGGCCGATGAGGCCGCAGATCGCGCCGGAGAGGATCATCGTGCGCACGATGACGCGCTCGACCTTGATGCCCGCATAGCTCGCGGTGCGCTGGCTCTCACCGACAACGGAGATCTCATAGCCGTGCTTGCTGTAATTGAGATAGATGTACATAACGCCCGTGAGGATCGCCACAAGCAGGATCGGGAGGAGATAGCGCTGGCCGCCGAGAACGGGGAGCCAGCCGGCCTCGGTATTCTGGTTGATGATACCGATCTTGCCCGAGCCCTTGGGCACTTCCCACACGATGATGAAGAACGCGGCGAGCTGTGTCGCGATGTAGTTCATCATGAGCGTGAAGAGCGTTTCGTTCGTGTTCCACTTGGCCTTGAAGATACCGGGGAGGAAGCCCCACAGCGCGCCTGCCGCGACGGAGGCGACGATCATAATGACGATGAGAAGACCGTTGGGGATCTTGCCGCCAAGGCAGATCATGCAGGCCGCGGTGGCAAGGCAGCCGATGAGCACCTGACCCTCGGCACCGATGTTCCAGAAGCGCATCTTGAACGCGGGCGTGACCGCGAGCGAGATGCCGAGCAGGATCGCGAGGTTATGGAACGTGACCCAGCTCTTGCGCGACGTACCGAACGCGCCGTAGAGGATTGTGGAGTAGACCTTGATGGGATTTTCGCCCATCAGCAGCGTTGTGACGATCGCGCAGACGATCAAAGCGAGCACGATCGCGCCGCCGCGGATCAAAACGGCCTTGTACCAGGGGAGCGTATCGCGCTTGGCGATGTGGAAGAGCGACTGTTTCTTATTCATCCTTGTTGCCTCCCCTCACGAGCGTCATCAGTGCGCCGACCTCGCGCTTGTCGGTCTTTCTGGCGTCGACCACGCCGGAGACCTGACCGCCGCAGAGAACGACGATGCGGTCGCACAGCTCAAGCAGCACGTCGAGGTCTTCGCCGACATAGACGACGGCGACGCCCTTCATCTTCTGCTCGGTCAGCAGGTTATAAATGGTATAGGAGGTGTTGATGTCCAGGCCGCGCACCGCGTAAGCGGTCATCAGCACGGCGGGGGACTGGGCGATCTCGCGTCCGACAAGCACCTTCTGCACGTTGCCGCCGGACATGCGGCGCACGGGGAAGGACGTGCTGGGCGTGACGACGCCGAGCTCTTCCCAGATGCGGTTGGCGAGCGCTTCGGGATCCTTGCGGTTGAGGAACAGACCCTTACCCTTGCGCCAGGAGCGCAGCATCATGTTGCCCGTCATGCCCATCGAGCCGACCAGGCCCATGCCGAGTCGGTCTTCGGGGACGAACGACATCGAAATGCCGCTCTTGCGGATCTTCATCGGGTCGAGACCGACGAGTTCCTTTTCCTTGCCGCCGTCGGGCGGATAGAACGTGACATGGCCGGAGGCGACGGGGTAGAGGCCCGCAATGGACTCGAGCAGCTCGCGCTGGCCGCTGCCTGCGACGCCCGCGATGCCGAGCACCTCGCCCGCGTTGATGGTGAAGCTGACATCGTCCAGACGCTTGACGCCGAGCTCGTCGTAAGCCGTCAGGCCTTCGATGACGAGGCGCTTTTCAACGTCCTTCGGCTCGGGGCGGCTGATGTTCAGGCTCACCGTGTGGCCGACCATCATGTCGGTCAGAGATTGCTGGTCGGCGTCCTTGGTGGCGACGTCACCGACGTATTCGCCCTTGCGCAGCACGGCCACGCGGTCGGACACGTCGAGCACCTCGTGCAGCTTATGCGTGATGATAATGAGGGACTTGCCGTCGGCCTTCATGTTGCGCATGATGGCGAAGAGCTTGTCCGTCTCCTGCGGGGTGAGCACTGCGGTCGGCTCGTCCAGAATGAGGATGTCCGCCCCGCGGTAGAGCACCTTGACGATCTCGACGGTCTGCTTCTGCGAAACGGACATGTCGTAGATCTTCTGATTGGGGTCGATGTCGAACCCGTATTTGTCGCAGATCTCTTTGACCTTTTTGCTGGCTTCGGTAATGTCGAGCTTGCCTTCAAGGCCGAGGATGATATTCTCCGTTGCGGTGAAAAGATCGACGAGCTTGAAGTGCTGGTGGATCATACCGATGCCGTGTTCGAACGCATCCTTGGGGGAGGCGATCGTGACGGGTTCGCCGTGAATGTAGATTTGCCCCTCGTCGGGGAAATAGATGCCGGAGAGCATGTTCATCAGCGTCGTCTTGCCGCTGCCGTTTTCACCCAGCAGCGATAAGATCTCGCCCTCGTGCAGCTCAAGGTTGATGGCGTTGTTCGCCACCACTTTGCCGAACCGCTTCGTGACATTCTCCATTTTAACTGCGCATGCAGTTCCCAAGGCGGTCACCCCTTTTTCCGCTGGAGGGCACAGGAAGAAAACCCCGCAGCATTGTATTTGTACAAGTCATATATTAGCATAATTGAACGGCGTTGTAAATGTAAAACAGAAAAAAACACAAAAAAAATTAGAAGCGTACAAAAATTTTTAGCAAAATAGCGAAAAGTGCCATAAAAAGAAAAAAGATATCGGGCTGCCCGAAGGCAGCCCGATATGTAATTTGCAAGAGATGCTTAGAACGCCTGGTCGAGCAGCGTGATGCCGTCGATCTGGAGCTGGAAGTACGGGGCGGAACGGGCGGTGGACTCAGCCAGGTAGCCGTCAGTCACGACTTCGGTGTCGGGCATGTAGTCAGCGTCGGTGTCGACGTCAGCCATGTAAGAGGTGACAGCCTGGCCGTCCACGGTGAAGGTGGAGCAGTCGAAGACGTGGAGCTCGCCGCTCTCGAGCTTGGCGGTCGCATCGGCGATGGCCTCAGCGGTGCCCTCGGCAGCAACGTTCTCGTTCAGGTCGGTCAGCACGACGGAGCCGGTAGCGAGGGTACCGGTCCAGTCGGCGTCGATGGCGTCGCCGTTCATGGCAGCCTTGATGGCATACTCATAGTAGGGAGCCCAGTCGATGCGGGAGGAGATCAGATAGGTGTTGGGGCAGGCAGCCTCGGTGGAGCCGTTGTAGGAAACGTCGGGAACACCGGCGGTCTCGCAAGCGGTGGGAGCGCCCATGGAGTCGGCGTGCTGGCTGATGAGCTTGCAGCCGTTCTGAATGAGCTTCTGCGCGCCTTCCTTCTCGGCGGTCTCGTCATACCAGCTGCCGGTGAAGGTGACTTCCATCGTGGCAGTGGGGCAGACGGAGCGAGCGCCCAGGAAGAAGGAGGTGTAGCCGGAGATAACCTCGGCATAGGTGAAAGCGCCGACATAGCCGATCTTGGCCTCGTCCGCGGTGAACTCACCGTTGGCGATCATCTCGTTGAGCTTCATACCGGCGGCGATACCGGCGAGGTAACGGCCCTCATAGATGGAAGCGAAGGCGTTGTGGTAGTTGCTCAGACCCTCGGTGTGCGCCTTGGTGCCGGTGGAGTGGCAGAACTGCACGTCGGGGAAGTCCTTCGCGGCCTGGATCATGTAGTCTTCGTGACCGAAGGAGTCGGCGAAGATGATGTTGCAGCCGGCGTCGGCGAGCTCAGCGGCCTTGTCGTAGCACTCCTGACCTTCGGGAACGTTGGTCACGATGGTGTACTCGACGCCGAGCGTCTCGCAGGCCTCTTTCGCAGCGTTGATGAAGTTGAGGTCGTAGGTGGAGTTTTCGTCGTGGAGCATGATGAAGCCGACCTTGAAATCGGTGACTTCGTTGTTGTCCTGATCGTCGGTGTTGGTATCGTCCTTCTTATCGCCGCAGGCGACGAGGGCGAGGACCATGACGAGACTCAGGAGCAGTGCAAGGAACTTCTTCATTTCGGTAAATCCTCCTTAAATTTTACGGCAATCAAAAGATTTGAATACCGTTATCACCATGATACATAAAAAGGGGAAATTTATCAACAGGAAAAAGAAAAAATGAGGGTCAAACTTGACCAAAAAAGCAGCATGAATTTTTGTCCATAGCGGAGAAAGCACGAAAAAAAGGGCCCGCTTTTTGAAACGGACCCTTTTTAGGAAGGCTTGGCGGGATTTACATCTGCACGCGGGTGCCGGTCTTGCCCTCGATGCCCTCGGCTGCCTTTTCAAGCAGCGTGATGAGCGCGACGCGGCCGGGCTTGCTCTCGGCAAACGACATGGCGGCCTGGACCTTCGGCAGCATGGAGCCGGGGGCAAACTGCTTTTCGTCGATATACTTGCGCGCCTCGTCCGGCGTCAGGGTGTCGAGACCCTTCTGGTCGGGCTTGCCGAAGTTGATGGCGACCTTTTCAACGGCCGTCAGGATGACGAGCATATCCGCATCGAGGAGCTCGGCGAGCTTGGCGGAGGCGAAGTCCTTGTCGATGACCGCGGGCGTGCCGTAGAGCTTGCCGTCACGGCAAACGACGGGGATGCCACCGCCGCCGACCGTGATGACGACCGTACCGTTGTCGACGAGCGCCTTGACAGTGTTCTTTTCGATGACGTCGATTGGCTTGGGGGAGGGAACGACCTGACGGTAGCCGCGGCCGGCGTCCTCGACCATCGTGTAGCCCTTTTCTGCGGCGATGCGGTCGGCGGTCTCCTTGTCGTAGAACGCGCCGACGGGCTTGGTCGGATGCTGGAAAGCGGGGTCAGCCTCGTCGACGAGCACCTGCGTCACGACGGTCGCGACGTCCTTGTTCATGCCGCGGGAGGCGAGCTCGTTGCCGATGGCGTTCTGCAGGTGGTAGCCGATGTAGCCCTGGCTCATCGCGCCGCACTCGGGGAAGGGCATGTCGGACTTGATGGCCTTGGCCTCGGCGGCGGTGGCCATGCCGAGGTTGATCATGCCGACCTGCGGGCCGTTGCCGTGGGCGATGATGACCTCGTTGCCCTGCGCGATCAGGTCGACGATGGGCTTTGCGGTCTCGGTGACGAGGGCGAGCTGCTCGTAGGGGGTGTTGCCCAGCGCGTTGCCGCCGAGGGCGATGACGATTCTTTTGCTCATGATGACTATCTCTCCTTTGATTTTTTGAAAACTCTCTTCTCTCAAAAGCGGCTGACAAAAGCGGCTTACCCGCCTTTTTACATATGAAATGCGCCTTAGAACATCTTGCGCTCTTCGCCGGACTTATCCATCTCCATCAGCGCGCGGACGGGGTCTTTGACCTGCGCGAGGAACATCATTGCGGCGATGATATACGGCTTGTAGGAAGCCTGCTTGTACAGAGGCACGATATAGCGGTCGAACACGCTGTTGTCGACCTCACCCTCGGGGCAGGAAAGACCGGTGATGTCGGCGGGCAGGCAGTGGAGATAGAGTGCCTTGCCGTCCTTGGTGAGCTTCATCATCTCCTCGGTGCAGGCCCAATCCTTGTGCTCGGCGTTCTGCGCGAGCAGCTTTTTCTCCAGCTCGTCGATGCCGTCCTTGTCGCCGGCCTGATAGAGCTTCGTGCGCTCCTCCATGGCCTTGAACGGCGCCCAGGACTTGGGATAGACGATGTCGGCGTCCTTGAAGGCTTCCTTCATGTCGTTGCACTTCTTGAAGCTGCCGCCGGTGGCCGCCGCGTTCTTCTTGGCGATCTCCTCGACCTCGGGCATGACCTCGTAGCCTTCGGGGTGAGCGAGGGTGACATCCATGCCGAAGCGGGTGAAGAGGCCGATAACGCCCTGCGGGACGGAGAGGGGCTTGCCGTAGCTCGGGGAATAGGCCCATGTCATGGCAACCTTCTTGCCCTTGAGGTTCTCCACGCCGCCGAAGTAGTGGATGATGTGGAGCATATCGGCCATGCACTGCGTCGGGTGGTCGACGTCGCACTGGAGGTTCACAAGCGTCGGGCGCTGTTCGAGGATGCCGTCGCGGTAGCCCTCTTCGAGCGCGTCCATGAAGGTCTTCTGATACTTGTGGCCCTCGCCGATGAACATATCGTCGCGAATGCCGATGACGTCGGCCATGAACGAGACCATGTTCGCCGTCTCGCGCACGGTCTCGCCGTGTGCGATCTGGGATTTCTTTTCATCGAGCACCTGCTCCTCAAGACCCAGCAGGTTGCACGCGGAGGCAAACGAGAAGCGCGTGCGCGTGGAGTTGTCACGGAAGATCGAAATGCCGAGGCCGGAATTGAAGATCTTCGTGTTCTTGTTGCGCTCGCGCAGGTCGCGCAGCGCATCGGCCACGGTGAAGACCGCGTCGATCTCCTCGTCGCTCTTGTCCCACGTCCAGTAGAAGTCGCTCTTGTACATGTTATTGATGTGCAGAGTCTCAAGGTGGCGTGCCAGTTCAACAGTCTTGCTCATAGATAATTTTCTCCTTTATTTTATAGTATATTAAAAATCGTTTGAAATATTTGCGCCGCGCACGGCGCAAATGATCTTGATCCGTTTTTTGCCGCGACATGCGCGTGGCAAAAAACACTTCTCACGCAGCGCGCGTCGAGCCAAAGGCGAGGCGCGAAGCGGAGTGCAACCTCTTAATATCAAATGACGGGCGAAGCACGTTATTTGATATTATTACCCGTTAACTCCTGACGGAAGGAGGTGGCGGAGCCGTCCTTGTTCTCGGGCTTGTAGAGACCGGGGACAGCCGCGTACAGCGCCGCGCAGGTGACGAGGTCCTGCTTCCAGGTGATCTCGTTGGGCGCGTGGGCCTGAGATTCAGCGCCAGGGCCGAAGCCGACGCAGGGGATGCCGTAGCGGCCCTGAATAGAAACGCCGTTCGTGGAGAACGTCCACTTGTCAGTTAAGGGACGGCCAGTGCGCGTGGACATGGCTTTTTCGTCCGCGCC
>OKZM01000368.1_pt1 | contig 14436 bp, 9 predicted proteins | sample 1609131 | NCBI WGS metagenome assembly OKZM01 (sample SAMN02675049, study PRJEB24791) | human gut metagenome, SKBSTL061 | isolation source: stool | host: Homo sapiens | place: USA | reverse complement strand
CGATCTTGATCGTCGGGTTCGACCACAGTATCGCCCGAATGGAAAGCGGCTATGATTTTTCCATTGAGGGGAATGCATTCGACACCAGCTCGGAGCCGGGCGTGGTGTGGGTCATGCAGGACGTGAACGGCAACGGTGAGCCCGATGACGAGTGGTACGAGTTGCGGGGCAGCGAAACGGGTAAGGAAGGGACTGTTTCCGGTTATGCCGTGACTTATTACCGCCCTGCCGGAAGGGGGATGGACGTGCAGTGGACCGATTCGGAAGGTCGCAGCGGCACGGTCGAATACAGGGGTGAGTTTCACGACCAGGATTTCTATTATCCGGCTTGGGCCGCCGATACTTATACGTTGCGCGGTACGCTGCTCGAATCTCGGAATATGGTCGATGACAGAGGGTTTTGGATCAACCGCCCTTACGAGTGGGGTTATGCCGACAATTACGGAAGCGACTGTCTTGCGGGTGGCGATGCAATGGACGGAAAGGGACAGAGCAACGGATTCCGAATCGCCAATGCCATGCAGCCCGACGGAACGCCTGTCGAACTGAAGTACATCGACTTCGTCAAAGTACAGGTGGGGGTCAATGCCAAGAGCGGTCCGCTGGGCGAGGTTTCGACCGAAGTTTTCTCCTTCGCCGATCTTTCGATCGCGGAGTAAGGCTGCGGAACGAATCCGCCGGATTGCCTCTCTTTTCCGCTTGGGACAGGAGAAGAGTTGCCCGGAAACATCTGCAGAGAGAGAATCTACATCGACAAGAGAAGTTCCCGGAAACGCAAATCGTTTCCGGGAGCTTCTCTCTTGTACTGCTTGCGGTCGGAGTCTTCGGGTTTCGTTTACCGCGCTTAAAGCGTCAGGGGGAAACCCGCGTAGAAATCGAGGATCTTGGTGCGGAATATGAATTCGTATTTGGCCTGGATCTGGTCGGATTCGGCCTTCTGCATGCGGGTCTTGGCGTCGTTGTAGTCGAAGGTCGTCGAGCGGCCCGCAGCGTATTTCTCGGCTTCGTACCTGAAGGCGACCTGTGCGGAATTGAGCGCTTTTTCCGCCGAACGGTATTTCAACAGGGCGGCATCGGCCTGGTAGTAGGCCGTTTCGATCTCTTTTTGCAGGGTCTGCTCGGCTTCGGTCAGGACGAGCTGCTGGCTCCGTACGCCCAGTTTGGCCGTTCGCACGCTGTTGCGGGTCGCCATGCGGTTGAAGATGGGGATGTTGATCGCCACCCCTACGTATTCGGTGCTGTTGTTGCGGAACTGGCGTCCGAAAGCGGGATTTACCGCACCCGTAGCGAACGAGTGATAGACGTTGGTGCCGTATCCTCCTGTCAGCGTGATCTGGGGGTAGTAAGCCGCACGGGACATCCGCACCGCCCGGAGAGCCTGCTCGAGGCGGAAGCGCTCGGCCTGTATGCGGGGACGGTTGTCCAGGGCGTAGGAGAGCACTTCGGCCGGGTTACGCAGGTGACGCATCGACTCCACGGTGAGGCTGTCGAAAGTCGGGGCGACTATGTCGAATCCTTCGGCACTCGTCCGGTTCAGGGCCTGGCTCAGGGCCAGCAGGGAGAGTGAGAGGTCGTTGCGGCTTTGGGTTAGTTTGTATTCGTCGGCCGCCAGCAGGGCTTCGTTTTCGTAAAGCACCGACTCGGCGACTTTGCCCGTTCGTACCTGCTCCCGGCTGCGTTCCACCTGTTGTGTGCTCAAGGCGAGCGCTTGCTCTGCAACATTAACCAACTCCTTTGCGACCAGCACGTCGAGGTAATACGACATAATATTGACCGATACGTCTTCACGGATCCGGTCCAGGTCCTGGACAGCGGCTTTCAGGCTCAGCTTGCCTGCTGCGATTTCGTGGTTGATGCGTCCGCCCATGAAGAGCGGCAGCGAGGCCGAAACGCCGAGCGAACCCGACACCTGGTTGTTGTCGGCGTAGGTGTTGTTGCTGATGAGGCTTCGTCCGAAGCCGAAGTTCGTACCGAGGTTGGCACCGAGGTCGGGCAGGCGGCTGTGGCGCGAGGTGTTGAGTTCGACGGAGCGCTGTTCGACTTGCAGCGCCTGTTGCTGGATCTGTATGTTATGTTCGTGGGCGTATCGGATGCAGTCGTCCAGGCTCCAAGGGCCTGCTTCGGGTGTCGGAGTCGGAATTTGGGCCTGCGCCGTGCTGCCCGCGAGCAGCAGTGCGATGAAAAGAGTTCCGAATTTCATGGTGGCAGGGATTTAGATGGACTGTTGTTGGAGGTTGCGGACTTTGTCCGTTTCGGTGACGCCGGATACGATTTCGATGTTCACGCCGTCCGACAGACCGAGCGTTACGTCCCGTTTCTCGAAGGTTTGTTCGGGGCTCTCCTCAGGACTGGTGAGGATATAGACGCAGGGCTTGCCCTCTTCGAACTGGATGGTGCTTTCGGGCAGTGTGAGAACACCTTCGCGGCTGTCGGTCACGATGCTGGCATTGGCGCTGTAACCTGCACGGACGAAGACCGATTCCGGGATCTTGGCGGCGGCCTTCACCTCGAACATGATGATTCCGTTCACATCGGCGGCTTTGGGCGAAATGTACTCCAGCGTGGCTTGGAGGACGGTACCCTGCATGGCACCGATGGTCAGCACGACGGGCATGCCGGCGTGCAGGCGGCCGATGTCGGTTTCATCGACATTGCCCCGGAAGAGCATGTCGCCCATGTCGGCGACCGTGGCGATCGTGGTGCCGTCGTTGAAGGTATTGGCCTGGATCACCGAGTTGCCGACCTTGATCGGTACGTCGAGGATCATACCCGTGATGGTGGAGCGTATCTGGGTGTTGCTTAAATCTTTGTATCGGTTGGTAATACCGGTTTTGACGATTTCCAGGTTGTCTTCGGCATTCTGGAACTCCTCTTCGGCCTGGCGCAGGGTGGTCTGCCCCTTCTCGAACTCCTCCTGCGATACCACGCCTTTGGCATAGAGGGCTTCGGTGCGTTCGAACTCCTTGCGGGTCTGGTCGAGCGAGAGCCGAGCCACCGTCACGCGGGATTCGGCGGCATTGAGGGTTCCCATTTCGGGAATGACCTTCACCGTAGCGATGACGTCGCCCTGTTTTACACGGTCGCCGGCCTTGCAGAGCACCTCGGAAATGATACCCGAGATCTGGGGCTTGATGAGCACCTCGTCGCGGGGTTCGACCTTGCCCGAGGCGATGACGTACTGACGGATCGTGTCGCGCACGGGGGTTGCGAGGGTGTAAACCACCTTCACGGGGCGGGTTTTGTTCCAGAGGAAGACGAATGTGCCGACGAGCAGCGCGAGGAACAGGATGCCCAGGAAAATCTTCAGAAACTTTTTCATATTATGTCGGTTTTTTGCGTTTGTTTCGAGTTTCGGGGTTTACTCTTCGCGGATCGCATCCACGGCTTTGATCCGCAGTGCCCGGGTCGCAGGGATGATGCCTGCCAGCAGGCTGCCCAGGACGAGGATCCCCAGCGCGAGTATTCCCATACCGAAGGAGATCTGCCATGAAATATCGGGCAGGTGTTGGTCCATCTGGGCGGCCCGCGCGTAGAAACTGTCGGCGATGGAGAGAACGCCTACGCCCGCACCGAAACCGAAGATGCCCGCGATAAAAGTGAGGATGAAGCTCTCGGAGAGGATTTGCGAAAGGATCGTCAGGGGCGAAGCGCCGATGGCGCGGCGGATGCCGATCTCCTGCGTGCGTTCGCGTACCAGCACCAGCATGATGTTGCTGATGCCCACGATGCCCGCGAGCAGCGTACCCAGACCTACGATCCACGTAAGCAGGGAGATGCCTCGGAAGAGCCCCATGATCTTGCCGAAGACCTCGGAGGTATCCTGAAAATAGATCGCCTTCTTGTCGTCGGGAGCGATCAGGTGCCGTGCGGCGATGCTTTGCCGGCACTCCTGGATCACCTCTTGGGTCGGTTCGTCCGCATATCCGGTGAGTGCCAGCATGTCGATCGTCCGTCCCAGTCCGTACATTTGCTGTACGAGCAGCGCCGGGATGACGACGGTCCGCTCCGGGTCGCTGAAGGCCATCATACCGCCCAGGGGTTTGGTAACGCCGACGACCGTGAAGTAGGAGCTGCCGATCTGGATCGTTTTGCCTGTGGGATCTTCTCCGCCGGGGAAGAGGTCGCGCCAGACCTGAAGCCCGATTACGCAGACTTTGCGCTGGCGCAGTTCATCGACTTCGTTCAGGTAACGCCCCATGAGAATCTGTTGAGGAGCGATCTGCTGCATGTCGGGCGAGTAGCCCATCAGTCCGAATTCGCCTTTGTGGTCTTGGTGGCTCATGTTGCGTTGATTGCCCCAGCAAACAGCCGAGATGTATTCGATGCGGGGTAGTTTCCGGAGCGCTTCCAGGTCGTCCCAGTCCAGTTCCCAGCTGCGGCCCGTAGGCATACCTTCGTAAGGGACGGAGGTGCGGTCGGACATGATGAAAATGGCGTTGGTGGCCGTGCCGCCCAGTTGGGCGCGGAACATGCGGCCCAGCCCCGTGCCGGCACCCAGCAGGACGATCAGCATGAAGATACCCCAGAAGACGCCCAGCGCCGTCATGATGCTGCGCCTGCGGTTGCGGGAGATCGTCTGCCAGATTTCGTTCCAGCGATCCGTATCGAAAAATCCTGTCATAGTTTGGTTCCTTTTCTTTCTTCCGGGTGTCCCGGGCTCGTTGTTGCTGTTCTCTTTTCGGTCTGTCGTAGTTTCGCGGCTTGGCCGCGTATTCAATTCTTACCCACCCCTCAATCCCTTCATCGGGAGGGGACTTTTGTCGTCCTTCGGACTCCGGGGTGCTTCCTTATCTGTTCCCCGGTCGTTGTGGGATTCGTTGTCGCGCAGTTATTTATTGTGCCGCAGGGCATCGACGGTCTTCAGTCGGGCAGCCCGGCGGGAGGGGATGTAACCTGCGATAAGTCCGGCCAGAACCAGGACGATCGTCGCGCTTACCGCTACCGAGAGGTTCAACGTCGGATTGACGAAGATGTTGAACGTGTTCTCCCCACCGGGCGGAGTTTGTGTCATGAGCTTGTTCACTCCTTCCATGGCGAATACGCCGAGCACCATCCCGATATAGCCGAATGCGGCGGTGATCATCACCGATTCGGTCAGGATCAGTCGGATGATCGACGAGGGTTTGGCCCCGAGCGCCTTGCGAATGCCGAATTCAAAGGTGCGCTCCTGCACCGTTACCAGCATGATGTTGCTCACGCCCACGATGCCTGCGAGCAGCGTTCCCAGACCGATGATCCAGATGAAGAGGTTGATGCCGCCGAAGACGAGCATCATGTTCTTGTAACCTTCCATGCGGTTGTAGATCCAGACGGCGCTTTCGTCGTCGGGCGCGAAGGTGTGTTCGGCGGCCAGACGATTGCGGAGCCGCTGTTCGAATTCGGCCATTTTCTGATCGGTGTCGATGTCTTTCACCGAAAGATAGGTCTGTCCTACGCTCGGATCGCTGTGGTTGAAGAGCAGTTGGGCGGTCGTCAGCGGGATGAAGGTGAATGTGTAGGAGCCGAACTGGTCCATCTCGAAAACACCGATGATGCTGTACGATGTTCCGTTGACCAGGAGGTGCTGTCCGACGGGACTTTGACCGTGAAACAGGACATCCCGCACGTTTTTATCCACGACGATCACCTTGCGCCGCTCCCGAAGGTCGGTATCGTTCAGGAAGCGTCCGTCGAGCACCCTGACATTCATGATTTCGCGGTATTCCGGGTCGCTGCCGACTACGGCCGCATTGTTCAGAAAGTCGCGTCCGTGGGAGAGGTTGTATTGTCCCGGTCCCTGCACGCGGGCGGAAACCTTGTCCACTTCGGGAAATTCGGTGCGCAGGATCTCCAGGTCGCGGTTGGTGATGTTAATGCGCCGCCACTTGTCGTAGCCCTTGTAGGGTTGCGAGGTCCAGCCGCCGTTGATGATGACCGAATTGACGGCCATCGACCCGAAATTGGAGAGCGTGCCGTTTTTCAGTCCGTTGCCCGAGCCGAGCAGGATGACCAGCATGAAGATGCCCCATGCGACCGAGAAGCCCGTGAGGAACGTGCGCAGCTTGTTGCGGCGGATCGACGCCCAGATTTCCAACAGCAACTCTCTCATGGCCGGAGGTTTTGGATCGAACCGATCACGCCGTCCTTCAGGTGGATGATCTTGTCCGTCTGGTCGGCGATCGACTGTTCATGGGTTACGCAGATGATGGTCATGCCCGTCCCGTTTACCTGCCGCAGCAGGTCCATTACCTCCTGCGAGGTTTTGCTGTCCAGGGCGCCCGTAGGTTCGTCGGCGAGAATGATCTGGGGCTTGTTGATCAATGCCCGGGCGATGGCCACGCGCTGCTTCTGGCCGCCCGACATCTCGTTGGGCATGTGGTTGGCCCAGTCGCGGAGTCCCAGCCGGTCGAGGTATTCGAGGGCTTCGGCATTGCGCTTGCGGCGCGAAACGCCCTGGTAGTAGAGGGGAAGGGCGACGTTCTCGACCGCGTTCTTGTAGTTTATCAGGTTGAACGACTGGAAAATATAGCCGATCATGTTGTTGCGGGCAGCGGCGGCCTGCGTCTCGCTCAGGTGTTTGATCAGGCGCCCGTTCAGGAAATATTTGCCCGTGTCGTAGTCGTCCAGGATCCCGAGGATGTTCAGCAGGGTCGATTTGCCCGATCCCGAGGCCCCCATGATCGAAACCAGCTCGCCCTTTCCGATTTCGAGGTCGATGCCCTTGAGTACATGCAGCGGAGCGCCGTTGTGGTAGGTCTTGTTGATGTTTTCGAGTACAATCATATCGAGAGGGAGTGATCCCGTTTTTTTATGGTCGTTGATTTTGTTCGCTGTTTTTGTTTCGGCGTATTTCCTGTTGATCCGTGAAGTGTTCCTGCCGGTCGAAACCGAAGGGTTCTGCGGGGTGTTTCCTGTGCCGGCGTTATGTAATTCCTCGACTTTTGGAAACGCTTGCAGGCACTGCGTCCGTTCTTATCGTTTGTTGCGATAAAGATAGAAAGTATATTTGTGAAAAACAAGAAAAATTTATCGAAAATCAATAAAATTTTACCCCCCCCCGATATATCGGTCGAGAGGGGGATTTTGTGTGGAAAAAAGACCGTCCCATCCTCTGAAAAAGGAGGCGGGACGGTCTTTAGTTATTCCGCATACACGGTTATTCCGGTTTCGGCAGGAGTCCTGTTTTTTGATATACCTTATAATATATGGATCTTGCGAGAAAATCACTTCCGCGCAGAGCGGACAGGCGTCCGCGAACGATTCCTGCACATGGAGTCGAGGAGCCTATTTGAGCCGCAGGAACGAATAGCCGAAGCGTTCGCAGGCGGCTTTTTCCAACTCTTCGCGGGCCGAGGGGTGCGCAATGTCGATCAGGGCGCGGGCACGCTCGGCGAGTCCTTTGCCCAGCAGGTAGGCCGCACCGTACTCCGTGACGACGTATTGTGTCTGGAAACGGGTGGTCACCACGCCGGCGCCGGGCGTCAGCAGGGCCTTGATCTTGGAGTGTCCCTTCGAGGTGGTCGAGGGGAGCGCGATGAAGGTTTTACCGCCTTCGGAGAGGGCGCCGCCGTACATGAAGTCGTGTTGTCCGCCTACGCTCGAGTAGATCATCGTGCCGATCGAGTCGGCGCAGATCTGGCCCGTCAGATCGACCTCCAGCGCCGAATTGATGGCCATGACCTTCGGATTCTCGCGGATGCGGAACGGGTCGTTCGTCCATGCCACGTCCTTCATGATCAGGTCTTCGTTGTAGTCCATGTATTCGTAAAGCCGCTTCGAGCCGAGAGCCAGCGACGCGAGGTTTTTGCCCGGAAGCACTTTTTTCTGCGAGTTGTCGATCACGCCGCTCCGAATCAGGGGTACTACCCCGTCGGTGAGTGCTTCGGTGTGGAGTCCCAGGTGTTTATGATCGCCCAGGGCCGCGAGTACGGCGTTGGGGATGCCGCCCACGCCGATCTGGAGGGTCGCACCGTCGGGAATCAGCTCGGCGATGTAGCCGCCGATCTTGCGGTCGATTTCGTTGGGCTGGGCGGTCGGAAGCTCCACCAGAGGTTCATCGACTTCGACGGCGGCCGTGAGTTTCGAGACGTGGATCAGCGCGTCGCCGTAGGAGAACGGCACGTGGGGGTTGATCTGGGCGATGACGACCTTCGCACATTCGGCGGCCGAAACCGCGAGGTCGGCCGAGGTGCCGAAACTGCAATAGCCCTCCTCGTTGGGGCGCGAACAGTTCAGCAGCGCTACGTCGATCGGGATGATCCCCTTGCGGAAAAGCCCCGGAATCTCACCCAGAAAAGCCGGGATAGCCTGTCCGTACCCTTGAGCGATCCAGTTGCGGACGGAGTTCGACACGAAGAGGCTATATACGAGGAAACTGTCTTTGTATTCGGGCTTGCAGTAGGGCGCTTCCTCCCGTCCGATGGCGAAAGCCGAATAGACCTTCACCCCCCGGAGTTCGTGTCCCCGGTCGGCCATCGCTTTCACGAGCACTTCCGGAATCGAAACGCTTCCCTGAATATAAACGCTGTCGTTGGATTTGATGAGCTTCGCAGCTTCAGCGGCAGTGGTGTAGTTGATCATGGGTTTGGTTTTCTATGTCGTTTCCGGCAGTCGGTCGGTGGATGGAAAATTCGGCACCGTCGTCGGCCGGAGACGGTAGGTTTTGTCTTTTTTGTTGGTTATTTGAAGGAGCCGAATTTATTCGGCTCCTTCTCTTCGTCGGGTGTGAACGGTCGTTCCCGGAGTCCGTACCGGATTCTTTGCTCCGGAGTGCAGCTCCGGGACGATTTCACAGCGACCCGGAGCTGCAATGCCGGATTTATTTCCGGGCGTAGTCCTGCGCGAAGTCGCGGAGGCGCCGGTCGAGCAGGTCGTACTGCTCCTCGCGGTTCATCTGCGACACGCAGACACGCACGCCGTTCTGGAGGCTGCCCGTCGAGGTGAGCGAGATCGCGCAGATACCGTAGCGCAGCAGCGCGGCCACCAGGTCGGAACTCGGCATCGAACCGTAGCCTACCGTGAAGAAGAATCCGTCGCTCACGTGTTCGTTCTGGTCTTTGTCATAGACGATGTGGAAACCGTGACGCTCGAAGAGCTCCTTGACGCGGTGAGCGCGGTGTGCGTATTCGCGGGTGTGGGCCACGAAGTCCAGCTTGCCGTCCGCCGCCGCTTTGAACATGGCCGCCAAAGCGTATTGAGCCGAGTGACTTGCGCCTGACGATGCGGCGTAGAGGAATGTCAGGGCGTAGGATTCGGCGAAACGGCCGATGCCGTAGCGCTCCTTGAGAGCCGGGTAGAAGCGGTTGCGCAGTTTGTCCGAGATCGCTGCGATGGCGATGCGCTGACCGGCGTAGCTGAAGATCTTCGAGCCGGAAATCATCAGCACGTAGTTGTCCGTGTAACGGGCTGCGGTGGCCTGGAACGGAGCTTTGAACGGATGTCCCAACTCCTTGCGGAAGTCCATGCCCATGTAGGCCAGGTCTTCGAGAACGATCGTGTCGTACTTGGTTGCCAGCTCGCCGATGGTGCGCAGCTCGCTCTCTGTGAGGCAGATCCACGCCGGGTTGTTGGGGTTCGAGTAGATGATCGCCGCGACGTTGCCCTGCTTGAGATAGCTCTCCAGCTTGGGACCAAGTTTCTCGGCGCGGAAGTCGTAGATGTCGAACGATTCGTGCTTGATGCCCAAGATGCGCACCTGCTGGCGCTGCACCGGGAAGCCCGGGTCGATGAACAGAATGGTGTCTTTCTTGGGGTCGCACTGCGAGCAGATCTGGAACAGGCAGAAGCCGCCCTGCATCGAACCGACGGTCGGGATGCAGCCCTCGGGGGCGACGTCGATGTCGAGGAAGGCCTTGACGAAGCGCGAAGCCTCGCTCTTGAGCGGGGCGATGCCCGTGATGCTGGGGTAGATCGAAGCCCGTCCCTGGGCGAGGGCCTGCTGTTCGGCTTCGACGCCGACAGTCTCCGGCGGAAGGCCCGGAACGCCCATTTCGAGGTGCAGGAATTCGGTGCCCGAGTTCTTCTCGAGGGCGCCGCCGACGGCTCCGACCTGACGGATCGTGGCCTGTGCGAAGTTTTCGATGTCCATGGCGGCGAGCTGCTCGTCGAACATCTTCTGCGGAATGAGAGCTGCCATTACTTGCGGTGTTTTTGTGCGTATTCGTATCCGGCGCGGAATGCCTTGAGGTTCATTTCGACGATCTGCTCGCCTTTGCGGGCGAAGATGCTGCGGATGCCCGCCTCGAACTTGTCGGCGTCGAGCCCCAGGAAAGGAGCGGCGGCGCCCAGCAGCACGATGTTGGCCGCACGGGGCGAGGATTGCTCCTTGGCGATGGCATCGACATCGATCAGGATCGCATGTTTGCGCTTCCCGAGTTCAGCCAATACGGCCTCCGGTTCGGGGTAGTTGTCGATGTTTACGAACGGCGTGGTGTTGGCGATCACCCAGCCCTCCGGATTCAGGTAGGGTACGTAGCGCAGCGCCTCCATCGGTTCGAGCGAGATGATGATATCGGCCGCGCCCTGGGGGATCAGGTCGGAGAGGATCTCGTCCGAACTGATGCGCAGGTTCGACTGTACGTCGCCGCCGCGCTGGCTCATGCCGTGTACTTCTGCCTGTTTGATGTGGAGTCCCTCCTTGAGGGCGGCGGCTCCGATGACGGTGGCGATCGAGAGGATGCCTTGTCCTCCCACGCCGGAAAGTATGATGTCCCGTTTCATGGTCGTACTACTGTTTTTTTGCGTTGTGGCGTTTGGCGGTCTGGATGCACTCGCGGCGCGGGATGATGACCGAAACCCCTTTATATTCGATCTCTTCGCGGATCGTGCGGCGGATCTCCTCCATGTTCTTGGGCAGGGGTACTACGACGCGGATGTGTTCGGGTTCCACGCCCAGTCCGGCGCAGATCTGCTCGAGGCGTCCCGTGCCGGCCGAATCTTGGCCGCCGGTCATGCCGGTAGTGAGGTTGTCCGAGATTACGACGGTGATGTTGCTTTTTTCATTCACGGCATCCAGCAGGGCGGTCATGCCCGAGTGGGTGAAGGTCGAGTCGCCGATTACGGCTACCGAAGGGAACTGTCCGCCGTCGGCAGCGCCCTTGGCCATCGTGACCGAAGCACCCATCTCTACGCAGGTGTCGATCGCCCGGAACGGGGGCAGCGAACCGAGCGTATAGCAGCCGATGTCGCTGAAGACCTTGTGATTGGGGTAGTGCTCGCGCAGCACGTCGTTCAGTGCCGTATAGACGTCGCGGTGACCGCAGCCCTGACAAAGGGCCGGGGGACGGGGCATGGTGAGCTGGCTGGCCGCCTCGCTCTCGCGGCGGGGCAGACCGAGGGCGCCGCGTACGTTGTCGGGCGTGAGTTCGCCCGTGCGGGGCAGCTCGCCGCTCAAACGTCCTTTGACCGGAATCGGAGTACCCAGCAGACCGCGGATCATCTCCTCTACCAGGGGCTGTCCCTCTTCGACGATCAGCAGCGAACGGCATTCCGAAGCCATGCGCTGTACGAGTGCCGTCGGCAGCGGGTATTGCGAGATCTTCAGCACGGGGAAGGGGCAGCCTTCCGGGAAGTTTTCCATAATATAGTTGTAGGCCAGACCGCAGGCGATGATGCCCATGGATTTGTCCGGTCCGTCGATGTAGCGGTTGTGGCGCGAATGTTCGGCCTCCTGCTCGAAGAGTTTGTTCTCCTCGATGAGGGTTTTGTAACGTACGCGCGAGTTGCCCGGCATGAGGATCCACTGGCGGGGCCGCTCGGGGTAGTGGAGCGTGTTTTGCTGGCGGGGTTCGCCGATTTCGACCACGGCCCGCGAGTGGGCCATGCGGGTCGTCACGCGCATCAGCACCGGAATCTGGTATTTCTCCGAGAAGTCGAACGCCTCGCCGATCATCTCGTAGGCTTCCTGTTGCGATGCGGGTTCGAAGCAGGGAATCATGGCGAATTTGGCGTAGAAGCGGGAGTCCTGTTCGTTCTGCGAGGAGTGCATCGAGGGATCGTCCGCCGCTACGACCACCAGGCCGCCGTTGGCGCCCGTCATAGCCGAATTGACGAAAGCGTCGGCGCAGACGTTCATGCCCACGTGCTTCATGCAGACCAGGGCCCGCTTGCCGACGAACGACATGCCGAGGGCCGCTTCCAGTGCGGTCTTTTCGTTGGCCGACCAGTTGCAGTGGATGCCGCGCTCGCGCGTTAGGGGGTGCATCTGGATAAATTCCGTGATCTCCGTAGAGGGGGTTCCGGGGTAAGCGTACACGCCCGAAAGACCGGCGTTGAGGGCTCCCCATGCGATAGCCTCGTCGCCGAGTAATAATTCTTTCTTTATCATGGTGTCTGTTTTAGGTTCATTGCTGTTTTGAGTTCCGTTTCCCGCCTCGTATAACCGAACGGGCTTGGTGGTTATATCCTCGGCTCTACGAAACAGTTCGTTTTTACGCCGTTGTTTTCCGCTTTGGCAGAGTTCGAACACCTCCGATTCTGCGCTCGGTTTATCGAAAGCGTTGATTTTCTTTCGACTATTTTTCGCCTCGGCAATCGAAACGAAGGTTTCATTGCGCTCGGCTTAAGGAAGCAACTTAGGTTTCTGACAAATTTAGCGTTTTTTTTTGAAATATCTACTGTGACGGTGGTTTTTATTCCGGATTTTCGGTAATACGGCAAAATTGATGACGATTCGGAAGTAAAAGGTCCGAGCTCTGTTTTTTGCTTTCGCCGGATGAAGCGTGGGAAAAAAGCCCCCTTCGAAAAGGGGGCTTGATGAAGATTCCGGGAGAACCGGTTGCCGGTCGAATCGTGGGTTTGAGATGCGATCGGACCTTCGGTTGCCGGGGTTGTTTATTGCACATCGACGAACGGTCCGCAATAATAACCGTTCATTTCGTTGGTCGCTTCATAGAAGGCCAGCGCGATCTTTTGCTTTGCGGTGGCTCCGTGGATGGTACTCTTGGTGTTGTCACCCTGGTTGTCGTAGGTTTTGCCTGCATATGCGATGGACAGTATTCGTCCGGCATCCTTTTCGTTGGCAAAGGAAACGAGCAGACCGTCCAGTGCCTGCGGTGCGGCTTTGATGGTTACTACGCCCTCCGCCTGCCGGATTTGCTCCAAATCGGTCAGACCGGCCTGGGGTGCCAGATAGATCGTGTAGTAATCGTCGCTGCGGCGGTCGATGACGGCGGATTGGAGTTCGACCGGGTCGTTCGTTCCGACCGTATAACTGTTGCCGGAGTAGTAGGAGTATAGTTCGAACGCCCCGTCCGCATACCCTTCGAGGTGCATATCATGAACCTGCAGATCGAACGAGATTCGGTAGTTGTCTTGCAGGGCGTATTTGTAGAGGGTGATGGTGCCCGTCGCGCCTTGAAGGTCCGTATTGGTGACGGTAACCGACTTTTGTTGGGCAGGATCGACGATTTCGAGTTCGAACAGCTTGTCGATCCGGGTGATGTCGATCGGAGTTTTAGCCGTCGCCAGGGCGTTGTCGAAGCGGATTCGAACGTAGTATTCATCCACCTGGTCGATCAGCGCTCCCATGACGGGGCTGGCCGGCGAGAGATGGATTTCGGAAATCGTTTCCTCTTCGAGCGGTTGGTAATAGGCGCTTCCGAGCGGAGTTTTCAGGTCGTTGAGGCTGATGAAGCTGGTCCGCTCGGCGTCCTGCTGGTCGTAGGTGCAGGTACCGTAGATGCGGAGTTTCTTGCCGGTTGCGGCCGAGGTCATTTCGGCATATCCTTCGATCTTGTCCCCGTCGCGGGTGACGATGAAGCCGCCGTCGGTGATTAATGAATGGTAGTCGATGGTCACCATCGAAATATCCGATGCGATGGGGTGTTGGAACGACATGGAGTTGAGCAGCGAATACCGTTCGGACGCACTCTTCATGTTGATCGATTTATTTAGCTGGTTCGGCGTGAAGCTGAGGGATATGTAATCGTTTTTTCCGCCGTTGCCATAGAGCATGTCCTGGTAGTTGTCGTATCCTTCGAGCGGGGAGATGAAGAACCAGAGCCGATCGGTTTCCTTGTAGAAGAAGACCGATTTGGCGGCGATCCGCTGGTCGCCGTATTCGATGAACGGCTCCTCTCCGGAAGGTACTTCGAGTCCGGGATCCTGCGTGTCGAGCGTTCGGAATTTGTATTCGGTAGAAGTGAGTTCCAGACCGCCTTGTGTAAAACCTGTTGCCACGATCGTATAGTCGCTCGACGGAAGCAGACTGTTGTATGTGAAGGTTTTGGTTTCGGCCGGATCCTGAACGGTCGCTTGAGGCGTTACCGTCGCGGATTTGATCGTATAGGTATAAACATCTACATTTTTCGGCGTGATGGTGAAAGTTACGGTATTGGCTTCGGCCTTGACGTCGGAAATGGTGAGCGTGGCGCTTTCTCCGGGAGGCGGGGGCGTCGTTTCGTCGTCTTTACAACTCTGGAAAGTTCCCAATAGCAGGATGCAACACAAGATCGGAAG
>OKZM01000321.1_pt1 | contig 15725 bp, 10 predicted proteins | sample 1609131 | NCBI WGS metagenome assembly OKZM01 (sample SAMN02675049, study PRJEB24791) | human gut metagenome, SKBSTL061 | isolation source: stool | host: Homo sapiens | place: USA | reverse complement strand
GAGAATCCGTTTCAAGAACGATTCTGTCTAAGGGGATATGAGGTAAGACCTCAGCCAGACTACTCTTCTTGAATGTAACGACTCCATTGATTCCAAAGAAAAAACGAGCATACTCTAAAACCTGCCCTGCTTCCTCCAGAGTACCCGTAAAACTATGAAAGATACCGCTTAACTCAGTTTTTTTATAAGGTTCCATCACTTCAAACAACTCCGGAAAAGCTTCACGGCAATGCAACACCAAAGGCAGATGATATTCCAATGCCCATTGAATCTGTATATCCAACGCCTTCTGTTGTTCTTTCAAATATGTCTTATCCCAATACAAATCCATTCCCACCTCACCTACAGCCACAAAAGGATGTTCACCGGAAAGCAGCTTTTTCATCTCATAAATACGGAATAACGAATCAGCCCCAACAGAAGTCGGATGAAATCCAATCATAGGAAAACAATACCCCTTATATGCCGTACAGACATTCAACATCGCTTCCACCGTGGTGTCATCAATATTGGGCATAAAGACTTTAGACACTCCGGAATCCCGAGCACGTTCTATCACAGCCGGCAAATCCTCATCAAACTCCTCAACAAACAAATGAGAATGCGTGTCAATCATATTATACTTTTCTATTCATTAAATGACAAACAAAAGACTTCAGCTCTTCTTTTCTTTCAGAAGGCACAGCCATACTTTCCAACAACGAAAGCCCCTCGACATAATAAGCGTTAATCTTTTCTTCACAAATTCCGCCGATGCCTATCTTATCATAAAGAGCTGTTACAGCTTTTATCTTTTCTTCCGGACAAAAAGCAGTAGAAGCTATCCATTTTTCCAACTCCTTCCGTTGTATCCCATCTGCCAAAGCCAACGCATTGATCAGCATAAAAGTCTTCTTATTGCATAAAATATCTCCACCTATATTTTTTCCAAACACTTTCGAATCCCCATACACATCCAGATAATCATCCTGTAACTGGAATGCCAATCCCATTTTGATACCGAAATCGTATAATTTGCGGGCATCATCTTCCGAAGCCCCCCCTAATACAGCACCAATTTTTAACGCAGCAGACAAAAGTACCGATGTCTTTAAACGAATCATCTCCATATATTCGGGAACAGTAACATCATTCCGGGTTTCAAATTCCATATCCCACTGCTGTCCTTCACAAATTTCCAAAGCAGTCTGACTGAAAATATCCATCACTTGCTTCAAATAACGCTCCGGACAATTGTTCATCAGCCGATAAGCCAACACCAGCATGGCATCCCCCGAAAGAATAGCCGTATTCTCATCCCAAACCTTATGCACGGTAGGCTTGTTTCTGCGCATATCCGCACAATCCATCAAATCATCATGCAACAATGTATAATTATGATAAGTCTCTATACCTGCCGCTTGTGGTAAAATATCATCCACATTCTCTTTGTAAAGCTGATAGGAAAGCAACATCAAAACAGGACGGATACGTTTACCGCCTAATGACAAGACATACTCTATAGGAGCATACAATCCTTTTGGTTCGCGCACATAAGGCATCGTAGCAAGATAAGTATTTACCTTTTCCAATAACTGGTCTGCAGAAAAAGCCATAAATTATTTTGATTAAGGGGTTCTAGAAAAAGAGGCTGCTTTTTAAAGGCAGCCTCTTAATTAAGATATTAAAGTATTTTATTACTGTAATTTGAAAGTTACAGGCACTGTATATTTCACACGTACAGCCTTACCACGTTGTTTTCCAGGTTTCCATTTCGGCATGGTCTTGATTACGCGGAGAGCTTCCTTATCCAAGTAGGGGTCTACACTACGTACAACCACCGGGTCAACGATAGAACCGTCCTTATTAACGACAAACTGAACGATAACCTTACCTTGCACACCGTTTTCCTGAGAAATAGTGGGGTATTTAATATTCTTACCCAAGAACTTCAAACATTCAGCCATACCTCCGGGGAATTCAGGCATTTCCTCTACAACTTGGAATATCTGCTGTTCTTCAGGTTCTTCTTCTTCCACTTCTACCGGAACATATTTAACTTCCACAGCCTGACCTGTTTCTTCAGAAGCCTGAATGGCAGTTTCTTCTACTTTAGCATCGTTTTCAACGATCTGAAGCACTTCTTCTACTTTAGGAGCTTCGGGAGGAGGAGGAGCTTGTTTTTGTTCCTGTTCCGTAATAGGGATAATTTCTTCTTCAAATACGACATCAGTTATACCTGTATCCGTAGTCACTTGCTTGTCGCGATCAGTCCATTCGAAAGCTACAAACATGAGAGCAAGGATAAACACATAACCGATAAGCAGCCAGGTACTCTTTTTACCTTCGAGATCTGCTTTAGGCGATTTTTTAACTTCCATAAATTGTGTTTTAAAAATTAAGTGTTTCTCACTGAGGGCAAATGTAACACAAATCTTTTAAATAAAAAGTATTTTCACATGAAAAATATGCTAATTCATTTTATTTTCATCCGATTTCATAGACATACACCCAACTTTTATCTATCTTTGAAGCGTTTTTAGTAGTCACCTATACATTAATTATATATGAAAAAAATAACTATTGCCATTGACGGTTATTCATCATGTGGAAAAAGCACTATGGCCAAAGACTTGGCACGTGAAATAGGATATATCTATATTGATAGCGGTGCCATGTATCGTGCTGTTACATTATATAGTCTACAGAAAGGGTTCTTTTCGGAAAAAGGTATCGACACCGAAGCGTTAAAAACAGCAATGCCCGATATACATATTTCATTCCGGTTGAATCCGGAAACACAACGTCCCATGACTTTTCTGAACGATACAAATGTAGAGGATGCCATCCGCAGCATGGAGGTTTCTTCTCATGTAAGCCCTATCGCCGCCTTGGGCTTTGTACGTGAGGCTTTGGTGAAACAACAACAGGAAATGGGAAAGGCCAAAGGAATTGTCATGGACGGAAGGGACATTGGAACCGTTGTTTTCCCCGATGCCGAACTGAAAATATTTGTAACCGCCTCGGCTGCCATACGTGCACAGCGCCGTTATGATGAATTGAGGAGTAAAGGGCAAGAGGCCTCTTATGAAAAAATCCTGGAAAATGTGGAAGAACGTGACCGTATAGACCAAACCCGTGAAGTCGGTCCGTTACGACAAGCGGATGACGCTATCTTGTTAGACAACAGCCACATGAGCATTGCCGAACAGAAAGAGTGGCTGACCGAAAAATTTCAAGCAGCTATAAATGGTTAACATAGAGATAGACGAAGGATCTGGGTTCTGCTTTGGAGTCACTACGGCCATCCGTAAAGCAGAAGAAGAACTGGCAAAAGGAAACACTCTTTATTGCCTGGGAGACATTGTGCACAACGGACAGGAATGTGAACGACTAAAAAAAATGGGGCTTATCACAATCAACCACGAAGAGTTTGCCCAATTACACGATGCCAAAGTACTGTTACGTGCACATGGAGAACCTCCTGAAACATACGCTATAGCCCGTACCAACAACATCGAGATCATTGACGCCACCTGTCCAGTAGTATTACGTCTTCAAAAGCGCATCAAACAGGAGTATGATAATGTTCCGGCAAGTCAAGACACACAAATCGTGATTTATGGCAAAAACGGCCATGCCGAAGTACTGGGGCTGGTAGGCCAAACTCATGGAAAAGCAATTGTCATAGAAACACCTGCTGAAGCTGCTCATTTAGACTTCACTAAAGACATACGCTTGTACTCCCAGACAACCAAATCTCTGGAAGAATTCTGGCAAATCATAGAATATATCAAGGAACACATTTCACCCGATGCCACTTTTGAATATTACGACACAATCTGCCGGCAAGTGGCCAACCGGATGCCTAACATCCGCAAATTTGCAGCAGCGCATGATCTGATCTTTTTTGTCTGCGGACGAAAAAGTTCAAACGGAAAGATCTTATATCAAGAATGCAAAAAGATCAATCCGAATTCATACCTCATTGACCAGCCGGAAGAAATAGACCGGAACTTGCTCGAGAACGTCCGTTCCATCGGCATTTGTGGAGCAACTTCCACCCCCAAATGGTTGATGGAAGAATGTAAAAAAGCAATCTTAAACGAAAAATAGACCAATAAAAAATAGAAAATTATCGTTGTCCAACTGATAATTTGTTAACTTTGCGACATAAAAATATTAAAATGGGTATTTATGGGAACGATTAAAAGCATTGGTATTTTAACCTCTGGAGGAGATGCTCCGGGAATGAACGCTGCCATTCGTGCAGTCACACGTTCTGCCATCTATAACGGCTTGAAAGTATATGGCATTTATAGAGGATACAAAGGATTGGTAACAGATGAAATTCAGGAATTCAAAAGCCAAAATGTTAGTAACATCATACAAATGGGAGGTACCATTCTGAAGACCGCCCGTTGCAAAGAATTCACGACACCCGAAGGACGGGCACAAGCTTACGAAAATATGAAAAAGCACGAGATTGATGCTTTGGTCATTATCGGCGGTGACGGTTCGTTGACCGGTGCACGTATCTTTGCTCAGGAATTTGATGTGCCTTGTATCGGTCTGCCCGGAACGATTGACAACGACCTGTATGGAACCGACACCACCATCGGCTATGATACAGCTTTGAACACAATTTTGGATGCAGTAGATAAAATCCGTGATACGGCAACTTCTCACGAACGCTTATTTTTTGTTGAAGTGATGGGACGTGATGCAGGTTTCCTGGCATTGAACGGCGCTATTGCCGCAGGTGCAGAAGCAGCTATCATTCCGGAATTCAGCACAGAAGTTGACCAATTGGAAGAATTCATCGAACATGGTTTCCGCAAATCCAAGAGCAGTAGCATCGTATTAGTAGCCGAAAGCGAACTGACCGGGGGTGCAATGCACTATGCCGAACGTGTGAAGAACGAATATCCGCAATACGATGTGCGTGTAACGATATTAGGACATTTGCAACGTGGCGGACGCCCCACAGCGCATGACCGAATTATTGCCAGCCGTATGGGAGTGGCTAGCATCCAAGCACTATTGGAAGGACAACGTAATGTAATGATTGGTATTGATGATGATAAGATTGTTTATGTACCTTTCGCTAAAGCTATAAAGAACGACAAGCCTATAGACAGAGAATTGGTGAACGTACTTCATGAACTTTCTATCTAATTTTTATCCACCACAGGTACACAAAAAACGCAGATTATAATTATTCATTAAATCTGCGTTTTTTATGTTACCTGTAGTAGTAGGAAAACCTTATTTCAAGGTTGAGAAATAAGCATCCAATAACTTTTTGGCAGCAACAAACGAAGTCAGTTTGCCATTCAGCACCTCTTCCTCTTTTGCAGCCAACATAGAAATTATCTTTTCATTATTATAGAAACTATCACGCAAATGCTCGTTGATAGACTCATACATCCAATACTTAGCCTGTTCATTTCTGCGATATTCAAAATACCCATTCGCTTTCACAAAAGCGAAGTATTCATAGATCATATCCCAGATTTCTTTAATTCCAATACCATAAAAGCCGGAATACGTCATTACTTTAGGACTCCAGCCCGAATCAGGAGCAGGAAACAAATGTAAAGCATTACGGAAATGACTGGCAGCCAGTTTTGCTTTCTCAATATTGCTGCCGTCAGCTTTATTGATAACGATTCCATCCGCCATTTCCATGATACCTCTCTTAATCCCCTGCAATTCATCACCAGTACCGGCCAGTTGGATCAGCAAAAAGAAATCCACCATAGAATGCACTGCCGTTTCGCTCTGCCCTACTCCAACCGTTTCAACAAAAATCTTATCAAAGCCCGCCGCCTCACAAAGTATGATCGTTTCACGAGTCTTACGAGCTACCCCTCCCAACGAACCTGCCGACGGACTAGGCCGTATAAAAGACTTCGGATGGACAGATAGTTTCTCCATGCGGGTCTTATCTCCCAAAATACTGCCTTTAGAACGCTCACTACTGGGATCAATAGCTAAAACAGCTAATTTTCCTCCCTTCTCAAGCACATGCAATCCAAATACATCAATAGATGTACTCTTGCCGGCACCGGGCACACCACTGATACCGATTCGCATAGAATTTCCGGAATAAGGCAAACACTTCTCTATCACTTCCTGGGCAATAGCCTGATGTTCCGGTTTTACACTCTCCACCAAAGTAACCGCCTGACTCAATACGGTCACATCACCTTTTACGATGCCTTCTACATATTCACCTACGGAAAACTCACGACGACGAGGTTTTTTACGTAGTTTCAAATAAGGATTCACAATAGATGGTTGCTCAATACCTTTGTTCACTGTCAATCCCTTATATTCTTCACTATTTTCAGGATGTTCCATAGCTATTTTTTTGAGGTTACTTTTACTTTAATAATTATCTTCGGATTGTTAGGATCATTGGTTATCATCAGGACACGCGGAGTACCCTTTACTTTCTTCAAATTTTGACCGAAAGCAGTAATCTTCAACTTGGTAGACGCACCCGGTTTCAAGACACGTTTCTTCAACTGGACCCCCAAAGCAGAATTGAACACCTGCAAATCACGAATTTCCAGATTAGATTTTCCTACATTTTTAATAATAATCGTATGTGCTTTCTTTTCATCACTTTCCAGTTCTCCCATCTGCAACTCTTCGGCAGAAAGATGAATGGCAGGCGGATTCAAGCGTTCCTGCTGACTGATATGTGAGAAATCCGGCAACAATACGGCAGAAACCGGAATTTCATTTTCTTCTCCCACCTTATCTCCCAGGAAACGGGAAAGATAAACAGACGCCGTTGTCAAACCCAGTTTAGGTAACTTTTCCGTATCAAGAGTTATCTTGATTTTACCTGTACGTCCTCTTCCCAGTTTTTCCGGAATGGCAACAGCACTGAGGTAAGGAGGCAAATGCATCAACACAGGGGTGTATAACCTATCTGACGTATTGGCAACCAACAGTTCCATAGTTGGTTTATCCCCTTTATTAGCATCTTCAAATTCTATTTCCTCCTTATTCAAACGGATAGCTCCAATCTGAAAAGGATGAGTGAAAGTATAGTTTTTAGGATCGGCAGTCACTTCTCCCCGAATAGCCAGATAGATAGGTTTATTGGAGGCATTGCAATAAATGCCTACGCTCTTCTGAAAACGTCCGATGGCTTTGGCGTCAAAAGTAGAACTGACAATCCCGGTCTTTCCCGGTGCAATCGGTTCTTTGGTCCAATCAGCAACCGTGCAGCCACAAGACGTTGTCACATTAGATATCACTAAAGGTTTATCTCCTTTATTAGTGATTTTAAAGGTTGCCGTCACCGGATTTTTCCATAAAATAGTTCCAAATTCATGCGTTGTCTTATCAAATAATGCTTTGGGTTGTGCCTGTACTCCCAAAGTCACTCCCATTAACAAACTTACTATCAGTATAATATGTTTCATACAATTATTTTATGCTTTTTAGATAGCAAAGATAGACAAAAAACATCCTTTACCCATTTTTTCAGCCTATAATTTATTTTATCTTATGAATAACCTTTATCTTTGTCCCGCATTAAAAATCAGATAAATTATGAAAATAGTAAAACATTACTGGTTCGTTGCCATTGCATTGATTACAATGATAAGTTTTTCTTCATGTGAAAGCGATGAGGAAAGAGGATTTGACATTTCAGGATTATACGGTAAGACTTGGTGGGGCGATATGGGATTTGAAGACCGATATGGAGAACCTCTTTACAGTTACATCACATTCACCTCAGGTGCTTTCACAGATCATGGTGTAGGTACGGAAGAACGCTGTTACTATAATGATGAACTTTATAGGGTATATAAGTTTGACTGGGAAATTCAAAACGGTTGGTTATATCTATATTATTCAGATGGTTATACATTTATAATTGAATATCCATCCGTTTCAGGCCGCTATTTTTATGGCACGGCTGAAGATGGTTTTGAAATAAGATTAGAATGGGTGGACGGCAGAAGCATAAGAAAAAAAGTAAGTTAGCAAGCTAACTTACTTTTTATGAAATCACACAACTAATTCCAGACATCCTGTTTCTCTATTCCACCATCACCCGATATCCTCCCGTATGCCCTCCGAATTCCGGAGCATAAGCAGACTGAACAGTTGCAATTCCAGCCTGATATTCTCCTGTCCGGTTCACATACACCTGATACTCTATCACATAAGTTCCTTTTCTCATCTGATCGATAAAGAACTGGGTCGAAGCATCTTTGGTAGCCTGATAATATCCCAGCCCGTTGCTCCAACGAAATCCCGAAACTGCCTGTAACGGTTCCATACAAGCTGCACGGTCATCCTTGATCTGAACAAAATCCATATCACGGTCAGCCTTTACAGTCAGGCGAACGGTAATCTTATCGCCAACCTTTAACGGAGCTGATTCATTCAAAGCCTCATCCCCTTTATATAATTGACGGCTGACAGACAATCCGTTTCCCTGCCCGCTAATTTGATCCATACTTTCCAGATATTGGGCATAAACGGCTCCCCAACCCATTCCGGCTCCTTCTTTATCCACCCTTATTTTCTTGATATTCATCACATCACCGGACATCGTCTTCTTGATATAACCGATGGCATCATCTGCCGAAGTCCGGATCACTTCTTTACCTAAAGTAATCTCTACTCTTCCTGTATTTGCCAATAAATCCGAAGTTCCTGTAGCCATCAATACATACACCGCATCAGCCGTAGCTATCGGCGTTTCCCAAGTCTGTGTCTGTTTCTGCTTCAACAGCCAGCGTTTCATTTCATCAATAGCTTTCGTATCTTTTGTTATACGCTGTATAGCTTCCATAGCAGCCACTTCAGTCGGAATTTTATAACTGAACCATGAATATCGGGCTTTAGGAGTATCAAAGTAACGTCCAATTTCATCCGTCACAACAGAATACTCCATCAATGACTGCATAAACAGCTTGGCTTCTGCCACCTTACCGGCTTGCTGCAAGATGATAGCTCCCAACGCCTTTTCATAAATCGTCAGTTCTTTTCCCTCACCGGACAACTTGTCTATGAAATACTGGTTCACCTTTTTATCAACCGGAGCCTTGCCATCCAAAGCGCAGATATACAAATACCTGAGAACCTGCTCTGACAGACGGAGGCCGACGGCTCCTTTCTTTTCAGCTTCTTTCATTGACTTATACTCTTCGGCTGCCTGCTTGCCTAAATACTCGAACCCTTTTTGAATCATAGGCTGCATCCGGCTGTCAGCATCCTGAGGAGTCAATGCATTCAGCCGGACAAGCATTTCCATTACCTGAGTGGTTACATAGCGGCTGCCTTGCATACCTTTATACCAACTCCATGCGCCATCGGCATTTTGCAATTCTCCCAGTTTTTCTACAGAAACAGCCAGTTGGCTATTCATTGTATTCAGGTCAAACAAAGTGGCGATACGCTGTTTTTGTTCGCCTTCATTGGTAGCTTCTGCCAGCCAGGGAGTTTCAGCCAGCAGGATATTTTTCAGTTCCTGATTCTTTTGCAGATTGCTCATAAAAGTCTCCTTCGTGCCACCTTGAGCCTTCCAGCTATCAAAGACTTGCTTGATACGGGGATTTTCTTTGACTATATATGCAGCCAATGAATGGGCATAATAAGCGGTAGCCCAGGAAAGAGCATCTTCATTCTGAGGATTAGCCACTACAGGCAAAGCCTGCACGGCATACCAAGCCGGATGGGCAGTAAATTCTACGGTCAACCGTTGTTCGGAAGCCGTTTTGCTATGCTTGTTAAACAGGTTTTCCAAAGAGAAAGTATGCGCACCTTCCCCATTCACGTTCAGAGGAACGGTTTCCGTCACCCACTGTTTGTCTGTCAGAACGGGGATGTAACGCTGTTCTCCATCACTGAAGGTATCTCCATCCGCTACCATCCGGCATGCCATTACCGCATATTTGTCACTCACTTCAAAAGTAAAGTTCACATGCCCGGTTTCTCCTCCCTTCACATCAAACTTCTGTTTTTGTGAATAGAATACCTTTTCTGTTTCCGGATTGAACAATTCCATGCGGACAATCCCTTTCACTCCCTTGTCCGACAGGTTCATCAGTGAAGCGGCAATATTCGCTTTATCTCCCACGCGGACAAAACGGGGCATATTAGGTTGAAGCATAAATTCCTTGCTGGCAGTAGCGGTAGCTTCTATCTTTCCATAATCCACATTCCGGGTATGTGCCAAGCCCATAAACTTCCATCGGGTAAGGCTTTCGGGCAGTACAAAGGAAATACTGACTTCACCTTTTTCATTGGTGCGGAGCTGTGGATAAAAGAATGCCGTTTCCGCAAAGTTTTCACGTATCTGTATATCACCTGTTTCTGCCAGTTCTTCAGAACTGCCCATTTCTGCCTTTTCCTGTACAGACGTCTCTACCATTTCTTCCTGGAGCACCATATCAGTAACAGCCTCCTGGTTCATCACAGCATTTGCGGCACTCCTGCCTCTAATCTTCAAAGCTCCTGTAAGAGTGGCACGAGGACTGCCTCCGTAACCTACCACCACAGCCTCCATTCTTCCTGTAGATGGAATGATCAATTCACTATATTCCAAAGGAACCGCACGGAACCTCTTCAACGGGAAATCAACATACAAATAAGCATTCCGCATATAGGATGTATTCCAATAAGTCAAAGGAACCACATAATGAAAGTCCACTCCAAAGTCCAACTTATGTGCACTATAGATTTTATCCAGAGAAGCATCATACATAGTAGCCAGCATTTCAGCCTCAGCCGGGCTTCCATCCGGATAAAGTACCGTCAGTTTCCATTCCTCTTGCTGTCCAGGACGGAGTTTGTCACGGAACGTAGTCCATTTCAGCTGCAACTTCTTCTCAGGGGCCGGTTTCATAATCCGTGCATTATGACTGTAAAGTCTGCCATCTTTCACAAATGCCATACTTACCAGAATGCCGTCACCATATTCCTTCTTATAAGGGAAGCGGAAACTGACCACCGAGTCCGAAAGCTCTATACGTTTGCTTTCCAAGCGCTTGTTGCCTGCAAACACATCATAAAGCAGATAGACATTCTTTTCGCTGCTACCTATATATATAGTCGCGGGAGATGCTGCATCAAATTCCAGACCATCCTGATAGAACCAATCCGTTATCACGAAGGGCGGACGCTTGTCATTCAATGAAAACAGAAGGAAATTCTTAGATGCCGTACACTCTCTGCCCTGCGTATCCTTAGCCGAAAGCTTCAAACGATAATTACCGGAAGGCAGGGCATAAATAGCCTCAGGAATAAAACTTTTGTTAGCTTCCACCGTACCGGTCAATACCTTTCTGCCTTCTTTTTCCTGACCGTCTTTCTGCTTCTCCATCTCGACTACCTGATAAGTAACCGGAGTATCTACCGGCTCACCCGAAAGATTCATGGCTGTCAGTTTTATTTCCAGCTTCTTTTCTTTAACCCAATTATCGGGCAGATTATCCATATTCAGCACCATTGAAGTGCTTCCTAAAGGCAATGACAAATTAGCTTGCTGTGTCTCACCTGCACCATCCGTCACATCCGCCTGTATGTTGTACGTATAATACCACAACGGAGATTCTCTCCTGTCCGAGTCTATTTCAAAATGCACCGGAACGGTGAACTTACCATCCGCATCGGTCATTGCCTCTCCCTCCCAACGGGCTGAACCTCTGCCCATAAACCGCCAGAACCAAGCATAGGAACGGGATATATTATAGTGTACCCTGGCATTCTGCACAGGCGCACCGGCAAAAGTCTTTGCCATCCCCACCACTTCTATAGAGTCACCTACTTGATACTCCACTTTCACGGGCTCAAACGTGACATCAAAGGTGGGACGTTTATATTCTTCTACCTTAAAACTGACAGAAGTATCGGCCGCACGCAAGCTAAAATAACCGGTCAGGCAAGGAGAGGGCAAAACAAACTGTCCGCTGAACGAGCCAAAACCATTCGTCCGTACTTCTACTTTTCCTGTTTCATTATTATTCGCATCATATAGGGATACCGTATATTTTTTATCCGCAAGCACACGCGTAGAATCCTTTTCCATTTCATAAGCCAAGCCGGATACATATACGGTTTGACCGGGACGGTAAATGGAGCGGTCGGTAAATAATTGCAAAACTTCTTTCCTCTTGCTCTCTTTATAGTAATAATCATTTTTCCAAAGATTCAAGATGGGCATCGCATTATCAGCCGCCGTATGTGCATTATACCAGTATTTGTTACTATTCAGGAAATCCAGTTTCAAAGTACCCTGTTTATCCGCCTGATAGGTCTGTTGAGGAGAATAGCCTCCTCCCTTCTCCGTATAAATGGTTACTTCCGCTTCCGAAACCGGCTGTCCGCTCACTGCATCTACCACCACCAGTTCCAACGTACCATCCGGCAGAGGACGATAAATGGTCTTTAAAGCGGTGACATTCATTAATGTTCCGTCCGAAACGCCCTTCTTCCCATCGGGCACTGCCTTTAAGAAATAAATTCCCGCTTGAGGAGCCTGTATGGTCAGGGTGGTATCGACATTCAAATAATCTGTAGTAGGTTTCAAAGAAAAATGCTCCTCGCGTTGCAAACGGGCATATTTACTTTCAAAATGGGTGGTTCTGTTCTGCAATATGGCAGAGGTAACGGGTAAATTCACCTTATATAACTGCAAGGTGATGCCGGTAAGGTTTTTATAATTTACTTTCACCGACTGCTGTTCACCCGGGTAAGCCGTAGCTATTTCCAGTGAAAGGCTTGCATTCAGAATTTCCTTTTCTATATTCTTCAGTTGGTTGATACCTTCGTAACGGGGGTATCCGGCTATTCCTTCACGAACTATCCGCAAGCGCTCTACCTGATTATTTTGATACTGTAGGAATTGTGCCAAAGCCAGATAAGCTTCAGGGACTGTTTTCACAGCCGGATAAGTATGAATCCACTTCCGGAGTTCCTGTTGGCATACGTCATTCGAGAAGTTTCCGGAAAAATTGCGGTACAGGTAATTCAATGCATCTATCCCGGTCAGCAACCAACCCTCACGCTCCGTTTCCGTATCATATACTTTCAGCAAGGACTGATAAGTCTGCATGACAGCTGCCGTCAAGTCACAATCAGAGACAGGAACAAACTGATAAGTAACAAACTTATCCATATCCGTCATATCCGCAGGCAGACTGTTTGTCTGATTTGCTTTAGCAGCCGCCTGCCACCTGTACTGCTGCATGATTTGTATGGCACGACGTGCCAACAAGTTGTACAGATTATCACGAAAATACCGTTTACTAGCCTCTCCCACTCTCACCATAGGTCTCAATTTCTCGACCGGGATAAGTAATAACCGGTCTTTATCCTTGAGAGAGGCCTGCAAATAGCCCAATCCCTTTTTTACGTCGGCAGGCATGGTCATTTCACCCAGAATGGAATACAATATAGCTTTGTCTTCCACACTGCCGGTTTGGGAAGCCCATTGTTCCAAACCATTCATATCTACCTTCAAGCTATCGGGAGTTAAAAGGGAACGGTACTGCATGGCAGTGAGATAGGCTTTCATCATTTGCGGTACATTCTGTTCCGCTTTTGCTTTATCGTAGATTTTCATTGCTTCGGAAATAACCGACTTGGGCAGATCCTTTCGTTCCAATACTTCCAGTTCTTTCCACAAATTGTCATAGGTTTGTGCCTGCATAGGAGCAAATACGCTCATTACCAGTAGCACTATCAAAGATAAATAACGAATTTTCATATCTACAATCTTTTAGTTCATACTAAGTCTTCTGTAACAAAGAAACGAAATAGATGTTTAAAGACTGCATACGTTTTAATTAAAATAACTAAAACAGAAAAGGAAAGATCTTTCAGCGCAGCCAAAGCAAACGTTGAAGGAGTATATGCTTCCATACAACAAGACTTACCTCATTATATCATCCAGTCTAGGATAAAAGATTACTCTAATGATAATGCTAATATAAAACTAGCATTCTTTTGAAATGACTTTCAATATTTCACATAATACTAATCTTTACGTCTCAATTTTTTTATTTCTTTATCAAAATCACTTTCAAATAACTCCATCTCGCGTTTACGATAGGTTTCAAACTCTTTTTCTGCTTTCTCAATAGCTTGTTTATGCGAAATGTTACCTTTCCCAATCAAAACTTTCCTTTTATGAGCTATAATCTGATTATCCAGTGCTTCTATCCAGTCTTTCATTGTCATAGGATTCATTTCCAATGCTTGAAATTCTGCAAAATCCAAGAAACTCGAAACAAGTAGATTCAAGCGTTGAAGTTCGATTTCAGACAAGTAGTTTTTAGCAATTCTAACATCATCTTTAGTGACATAGTTGCCTTTGAAATTCGTCATTCCTACAAATGGTTTTTCATTATCCACACGATTATATATGATTTCGGCAGCCGTATTCTCGTGGACGGCATAATGCAACTTGTTTTGTACTGTAGCAAAGAACATTTTGGTCATTCCATCACGTGGGTCATAGTCTGTTGCTGTGGCATATATATCCGTCACTTGTTGATAAAAGTTGCGCTCACTGCTACGGATATCCCTAATACGTTGCAACAACTCACGAAAATAACGATTACCGCCTTGTTTCAACCGTTCATCATCCATTGCAAAGCCCTTTTGGATATATTCGTGAAGCCGTTGAGTAGCCCAACGACGAAAACGGGTAGCCACCTGTGACTGAATACGATAACCAAGGGCAATAATCATATCAAGATTGTAATGGTCGATATTGCGCTTTACTTGACGATTGCCTTCCTGACGAACTAACAAGAATTTCTTGTTAGTTGCTTCCAGGACAAGTTCTCCATCTTTATAAATATTATCCACATGTTGACTAATATTCTGCTGAGTAGTACAATATATATCTGCCAATTGATTTTGTGTCAACCATAAATCTTCATCGGCAAAACGTACGGATATACGAGTTATTTCGTTATCATCTTGATAAAGTATAATTTTATTTTCTTCTTTCATTAGTCTACTTTTCTTTTTTAAAGAATATTACACCCTTTAGGGTACAAATATAACAAAGATATCTAGGATTACACCCTAATGGATATAATTTGTTAGTTTCTTTCGTATAATATACCCGAAAGGGTGCAAAGCGGTAGTTAGTGAAAGGAGAAGAAGTATATGCGAAGGAATAAGTTTAAGATATCATTGGAGAGTTATCAATGGGTAGCCATACCACTCACGAAACTTCATACCATAGCTTTGAAACAAGTCCTTTTCTTGAAGAAATGTCAACTTCAAAGCCTTGTCAGTCAGTCCTTTTGAACCGGAGAAAGCTCCGAGTGTCAAGAGTTTATACTTTCTAAAATATCTTTCAGCCTCTTCGTTTTCCCCTCTCTCTCTTCTAATTTTCCCCAGCAGACACCAAGGAATAGAAAGATTAGGCATCTCTGCAACTGCCTGAGACAACCAATATTCAGCCTCATCCGTTCTTCCCAAGAAGTAGGTAATAAAACCGTATCTCGCGAAATCGGAAGGCATATCCGTATCCTGTGGATGATGCAACAATAATTCTCCGACAAGAGAATGATAAAAACAGGAATCTGTTTTTTCTAACATCCGGACATCTTCCATTCCCAGTATGCGTGGCGACAGTAAAACTGCCTCTTTCAAATGTTCTTTCGCTTCTACCTGCTGCCCTTGGCTGTATAGCAGTCTGTATAATTTATATCTGTAAAGCACATTCCGAGGATAGCATCCAGCAAGTT
>OKZM01000318.1_pt1 | contig 15777 bp, 10 predicted proteins | sample 1609131 | NCBI WGS metagenome assembly OKZM01 (sample SAMN02675049, study PRJEB24791) | human gut metagenome, SKBSTL061 | isolation source: stool | host: Homo sapiens | place: USA | reverse complement strand
CTGCTGGAGCATGACATCACGGTTTATATGCTCTATCCCGACAACGCCGAGGAAATGGTCTTTGAAGCCGAGGACATCATCAAGCACGACGGAATGTTCGGCGTCACAAGACCGGATTGGGATGCGGTCAAAGGCCATATCCCACCCCGCGATGTGGAGCAGCGTTTTTTGAACAGTCCCACCGATTCTATGGCGATCTACCAACTGCGCCGGGATGCGCCGGTGGAGCTGCGTTTTGCCAACCTCGGCAGTCTGGCCGCGCCGCCTGACCCAGCCAACTATGAAGCCGTCTATACCCGTGAGGTGTACCCGGACGATGATACCGGCAGAATCCTTGAAAACTTCTACTACATTTTCAACGACGAGCGCCCCGGCGATTTTGTGGGACACAGCCTCTCCGTCAGCGACATCGTTGCGCTGAAACAGGACGGCAAGGTATCCTATCACTACTGTGACAGCATGGGATTTCAGGAGCTGCCCGCCTTTCAGAAACCGGAGAATTATCTGAAAGCCGCCGAGATGTCGATGGAAGATGATTACGGCATGATCGACGGCATTATCAACAACGGCCCCAAACAGCCCACCGTCGCCGACCTTGAAGCACAGGTCAAGGCCGGTATGTCCATCTCCTTGATGGATTTGGCAGAGGCGGCACACCGGGAAAAGAAGAAATCTGTGCTGGAGCAGCTCAAAAGCCAACCGGCCCAAGAACGTCCACACAAAACAGCGCCCAAAAAGAGCGCGGAAAAGGAGCTTTGATATGAACATCACCTTTGAAGAACGCCAGCTTATGAGCCTCTACAACACCGGCACCCGCACGGGCTTGATCGCGGCGCTGGAGGAAATGCGCGGCTACCTCGCTGCGGATGAAACGGAGCTGCGGGAGCTGACGGACAGCGCCATCGCAAAGCTGCGCAGGATGAGCGCCGCGGAATATGACGCGCTCGACCTGTTCCCCGATTTTGAAAAGGAGGATATGGATGCCGAGTAAAGTACAGCTCTATGCGCAGATGGCAGACCGCACGGCGGAGCAGATCACGGGAAGCTACCAGAAGTGGACGGCATTTCTGACCACCGCCGCAAGGCTGTATAAGTACCCCTACAATGAACAGCTCATGATTTTCGCCCAGCGCCCGGAAGCCACGGCCTGCGCGGGATACGACCTTTGGAATAAGCAGATGCGCCGCTATGTGCGGCGAGGCAGCAAGGGCATCGCCCTTGTGGATACCAGCAGCGACCAACCCAAACTCCGATATGTATTCGATGTTTCCGATACCAGCGGCGGCGAGAACTCTCGCCGCCCTTATCTTTGGGAATACCGGCAGGAGCATCGTGAGGTGGTATCTGCGGCGCTGGAACAGCGCTTTGACGTTTCCGGTGAAAACGGACTTGCCGATCAGATGGAGCGTGTGGCGGCGCAGCTTGTAGATGAATACTGGCACGACAACTGGCGCGATATTGTCGGCATCGTTGACGGTTCCTTTCTGGAAGGTTATGATGATTTCAACATCGGAGCCGCTTTTCGGAACGCCGCCGTTGTCAGCACCACCTATGCGCTGCTGTCCCGCTGCGGGATGCAGCCGGGAGATTACTTCGAGCATGAGGATTTTCTGAATGTCTTTGATTTCAACACCCCGCAGACCGTCGCCGCTCTTGGAACGGCCATCAGCCAGTCCAGCGAGCTGGTGCTGCGGCAGATCGAAGTCACCATCAAGAATTATGAGCGCGAGAAAATCGCGGAAAGGAGCGAAAGCCATGAGCGAACTGACCTACACCCGCAGCGGGGATTATCTGATTCCCGACCTGAGCCTGACAGAGCAGCCGCAAGCCCCGCTGGGCAAGTACGGCAGGATGCGGAAGGATTACTTGAAGGAGCATCGTCCGGTGCTGTGGAACAGCCTGCTGCTGTCCGAGAGGCTGTACCCCCATCTGCGGGAGATCGACGAGGCAGCGAACAACCGACTGGAACAGATGATGCCGGAGCTGATGAAGTCAGCGGGCGTGACGGAAGCGCTGAAAGCCAGCGACCCGATGAAGTGGGTAGGGCTGATGAACACGCTGAAAGCGCAGGCCGAGGAAACGATCCTCACGGAACTGGTGTTCAGCTAAATATGTTCGATGCCCCTGCTGGGGCGCAGATGTCCTTCTTCCCCTCAGAGGCAGAACAAATTCAATCCATCGCAGAAGCGGAGAGTGTAACACCCTCCGCTTTTTCTATGTTCATTTCTCAGGATGATATTGACCACATCCTGCGCGCGGGCGGTAATGCGGATGCAGCGCGGATGAAAATTGCTGCGGAATTCTCCAAGCAAAAGCCTTTAGAGGATCGCGCGGTATTTCTCGAAAAGCTCTACTACGGCGGCAACGGCCTGATTACGGACAACGGCAGGTTTTCCGCATGGTACGGGGACGATGGTATCCATATTGCAACCGGAAATACCTCTCGCTATCTTCGTTCTGCCCAAGTGATAGGCTGGGCAGATGCGGTGGAGCGTATTGAGGAACTTCTGGACGGCGGCGCATTTGCCACCAATCTTGAGGTCACGGAAGCCCCGCGCTATGAGCGGCTGGGTATTGCTGTGGATGTCTGGAACCTTTATCACGATTTCTCGGATGAAGCAAAGTCGCTGGGGTATCTGTCCTGCTTGGGTAATATCCATAGCACCAGCTTTCCAGAGGAAACGGAGCGTCTGACGGACGATCTGCTGAATCCGGCGTTCCGGGATAGGCTCCTGTCGGAATACAAGGTATTCATGGACGCCTACCGCGAAAACCGTGCGCTGCTGCGCTTCCATTACCACAAGTCGCAGGCACTTCTCACACGTTTGGAAGATCTGTCCCTTCCACGAAAGGAATTCCGCTCCGATATGGAGGCTATTCCAGCAACCGGCAGGTTTATCACCGAAGATGAAATTGCGGCTTCTCTTGCAAATGGAAGCGGCTTTGAGGGTGGAAAGACCCGCATCTATGAGTTTTTCCAGACTCCGCACACGACAAAAGAGAGCGCTGATTTTCTGAAAAAAGAGTATGGCATCGGCGGGCATACCCATGCCGTATCCAGAGAAAGCGGCAGCTATGAAGATCACGGCAGCAAGGGCATCACGCTGAAAAAAGCGGGCTGTGCAGATGTTCAGATGAATTGGAACAAGGTCGCTTCGCGTATCTCTGAGCTGATTCGGATGAACCGCTATTTTACGCCAGACGAACAGGCGCTTTATGATAAGGCGCAGGCACAGGATGTGGTGCGAAACACCGCCTACGACAGCTATAACGCCATCAAGGAAGCCCACCCGGACAACATCGTGCTGTTTCAGGTGGGGGATTTCTTTGAAATGTACGGTGAGGACGCAAAACAGGCGGCGGAGCTGCTGGATGTGAACCTGACCACCCGCAACATCCCCGGCGCTGGCCGTGTGGAGATGTGCGGTGTACCGTCGCACAATTTAGAGATGTATGTAGAGAAATTGCGCGATAAGTATGATGTGACGATTGCCGAAGCGCCGGACTTTAGAGGTGAACGCCACATTTACACGCTGCGCTCCGTTGACCATGAAGCAGAAGCCGCCATCAATGCTTATGAAGCAGAGTTCGGCGCGGACGGCACAAGGGTGATCCGCGATCCTGCCGCCGACGCGCCGCAGCCCACGGTACGGGAGCTGTTTGACGGGTACAAGCTGACCGTTGGCAACGCGCTTTCCAAAGATACGGCTTTTGTCAATGCCTGCCGCAATTCAGACCGCCAGAACGCTTATCTGGAGGGTGCGGACGCTATCCGTCGTATTGTCACGGCATCTGATGATCTCCAGCTTGTCCGCCTGTACTTTGATATGCCCGCGTTCCATAACCGGCTGCATCAGGAGCTTTTGGAGGAACTGTATCCCACGCTGGCAGCGACGGTCGCACCCTCTCCCTATCAGATCACACAGGAGGACATTGACAACGCGCTTCTGGATTGGCACAACAACCTAAAGGGCAAGCAGGAAGTCGCACTATATATGCAGGCGCATGGGCGAGAACGCAGCACTGCCGCATGGCTGGCTGCAAAATATGGCTGGGAAGATAGCAAAACTCCCATGTATATCCATGTAGGAAACGCCGAGCCGGTGACGCTCACATGGGCGCAGGTACAGCGGCGGTTGGCACAGCTCATCCGAGAGAATAAATTTTACGATGAGAATGAGCGACTGCGGTTATTTTCACCTGACCGATACTCCATTCGTCTGCATCCCGGCGAGGGCGGAATTACCGGCATTTGGGATGAGGTGTTGGAACGGTTCTGCGGAGATGGGGAACAAACGCTCCGCTTTGCAGAACAGAATAACGCCATTGCTTACTTGGATGGCATCAAACGGGATATGGGAATTGAGCTATCTCCTCCGGCGTTTACAACACCGCTTGGCTATACTTATCATATTGGAGATCGCATTTCATCCATAGAGTTAGACCACATAGCAGCAGTCGGCGTTATCGCGCGTGTAGATGAAGATCACGTCTGGCACACGTTACCGAACGTACCCGGACAGGAACCTGTCAGCATCGACCGCAATTCCTTTGAACGCTACCTCGACACCAGATATTTCGAGGTTTCTGAACCGGAGCCGCAGCGCGTCATTGCGGCGCAGCACACAGAACAGCCAACCCCGGAGACGCCGCAAGCGGTTCAAAACCTTATGGGGCAGCGCGTGGAAATTGATGGTAAGCTCTATAATGTTGATTCCGCAGATGAAACTGTCGCGCATCTCAGCGTCGTTTCATCCTCCAGCGAGAGCAATCACGATCCGGAACACAGAACCGAACCGGTTTCTGCTGTCCTCACACGAATTGCAGATCAGGGTCGTGAGCTTGCGCCGAATATTTCGGCATATCAGGCGCTTCGTGCAGAGCATCCCGAAAAGCTCATCGGTGTCCGTGTCGGAGAACGGCTGCTTTTTTATGGCGCGGATGCAGAACGAGCCGCCAGCGCTTTGAATCGCCGCCTGCTGCAACGCGATATTCCCGGTATGGGCGAAACCGCTGTGACCGGCTATGATTTTGGACAATGGGCAAGCGCCGCAAAGCGGCTGCTGGAGCATGGACACAGCTTCGTGTTTGCGCAGCCAAATGAAACCGACGGCTATGATGTTATCAACGAGGCCGATGCCAAGGAGTATATCCCCATTGGCATGGAGCTGGAGATTGACGGACGGAAGTTTGTCATTGACAGCGTGAATTTCGGCGCAGATGAAGTATCTCTGCGCGATGTGACTTTTCAAAACAGGCAGAGCTTTCCCATCTTCCGCGCTGAACACATTGCGTTTGTACGCTCGTTTGTTGAAGAACAGGAACAGGAGCAGCCGCAGCCTGTCACCAAACCCGTCGCGTTCTATCCTGCCGAGAAAACGCACTTGCCCCACGACATAGAAATCCAAACGCTGCACATCCCGGAACCGGAGCATGACCCGCCCTCTGCGGAACCCGCCGAGCCTGAACCGCCCGCCATGAGCGATGAAGAAAGGCTGATTCTGGAGCAGGAAGGGCGCGCGGCACTCTCGGAAATGGGCGAGTTTGTGCCTGATTTTGATGATGCAATCTCACAGGCTGAGATCGACGAGCCTCCCGCACACCGTCCTGCGGTATCCATCCCCATTGACGGCGAGTGGCAGGGCTTTCCCAGCGTTGCCGCTGCGGAGCAGGCCGCTTACGCTGACTTCAAGGCGGCAAGCCACCGCGACGCGCAGAATTTCCACATCACCGATGATGCCCTCGGCGTCGGCGGCGCAAAAGCAAAGTTTCGGGCAAATATGGCGGCGATCCGCCTCCTGCAAGAGCTGGAGTTTGAGGGCTTACAGGCCAGCCCGGAGCAGCAGGAAATCCTCTCCCGCTATGTGGGCTGGGGCGGTCTTGCGGATGCCTTCGACGAGAATAAGCCAAACTGGTCGGACGAGTTTGCAGAGCTGTACGCCACACTCTCCCCGGAGGAATACGCTGCGGCCAGAGCGTCCACGCTGAACGCCCACTACACCAGCCCCACCGTCATCAAGGCAATCTATGAAGCGGTCGGCAATATGGGCTTCCAGAGCGGTAACATTCTGGAGCCGTCTATGGGCGTTGGCAACTTTTTTGGCCTGCTGCCGGAGCAGATGCAGGGCAGCAAGCTCTACGGCGTGGAGCTGGACAGCATCACCGGACGTATTGCCAAGCAGCTTTATCCCAAGGCGGACATTACCATCGCGGGCTTTGAAACAACGGACAGAAAAGACTTTTACGACCTCGCCGTGGGCAACGTCCCGTTCGGACAATATCAGGTAGATGACCGGGCTTATAACAAGCTCGGTTTTTCCATTCACGACTACTTCTTTGCCAAAACCCTCGACCAAGTGCGTCCGGGCGGCGTGATCGCGTTTGTGACCTCCCGCTACACGATGGACAAGCAATCGCCCGAAGTCCGCAGGTACATCGCGCAGCGGGCGGAGCTGCTGGGTGCCATTCGTCTGCCCAACAATGCGTTCCGCGCCAACGCCGGTACGGATGTGGTTTCGGACATTCTCTTTCTCCAAAAGCGTGACCGTCCCATTGAGATCGAACCGGATTGGGTACACCTCGGCCAGAACGAGGATGGCTTTGCCATCAACCGCTATTTTGTTGACCACCCGGAGATGATCCTCGGCAGGCAGACCTCCGAAAGCACCCAATACGGCAAGCAGGATTTTACCGTTGTCCCCATTGAGGGGCTGGCACTTGCAGATCAGCTCCATGATGCCGTGAAAAACATTCGCGGCACCTATCAGGAGGCGGAACTGCCAGAGCTGGGCGAGGGCGAACAGATCGACACGTCCATCCCCGCAGACCCCAATGTGAAAAACTACTCCTACACCGTGGTGGACGGCGAGGTGTACTACCGGGAAAACAGCCGCATGGTCAAACCGGAGCTGAACGCCACCGCCGCCGAGCGTGTCAAGGGCATGGTCGCGCTGCGGGATTGCGTGAATGAGCTGATTGCCCTGCAAATGGATGAGTACAGCGCAGAAAACCGGATTCAGGAAGCGCAGACCGAGCTAAACCGCCTCTATGATGCGTTCTCCGAAAAACATGGCCTAATCAATGACCGTGCGAACCGTCTTGCGTTCTCTGACGATTCCTCTTACTACCTCCTGTGTTCACTGGAAGTGCTGGACGACGACGGAAAGCTGGAGCGCAAGGCGGATATGTTCCACAAGCGCACCATCAAGCAGCAGCGCAGCGTAGATTCTGTGGATACCGCCAGTGAAGCCCTTGCTGTCTGCATCGGAGAAAGAGCCTGCGTCGATCTCGATTTTATGGCCTCCCTCATGGGCGGCAGTGAGAAAATCCCGCAGATCGTTGAGGATTTGAAGGGCGTCATTTACAAGGAACCAAACAGCGGCCCATTTGACTTGCAGGACGGCGGCGAGCATTGGGCGAAGGGCTGGCAGACGGCGGACGAATATCTCTCCGGCAACGTCCGGCAGAAGCTCCGCACCGCGCAGCGTGTAGCAGCGCACGACCCATTCTTTGCCGGGAATGTGGATGCCCTGATTGCCGCACAGCCGAAGGACTTGGAGGCCAGTGAAATCGAAGTGCGGCTGGGTGCGACATGGCTTGACAAGAAGTACATCGAGCAATTCATGTACGAAACCTTTGAAACGCCCCGCTATCTGCGCGGACAGATCGAGATCAGCTATGTCCCGTACACCGCAGAATGGCAGGTTTCCCGCAAGAGCATGGTGCGCTACAACGATGTGGCGGCGTTCACCACCTACGGCACAGACCGCGCCAGCGCCTACCGGCTGCTGGAGGATGCGCTGAACCTCCGCGATATTCGCATCTACGATACCATTGAGGACGCAGACGGACGGGAGCGCCGTGTCCTCAACGCCAAGGAAACCACCCTTGCCGCGCAGAAGCAGCAGCTTATCCGGGATGCGTTCAAGGACTGGATTTGGAAAGACCCGGAGCGGCGCGAAACGCTGGTACGGCAATACAACGAGGAAATGAACAGCACTCGTCCCCGCGAGTATGACGGCAGCCACATCGTTTTCTCCGGTATGAACCCGGAAATCACCCTCCGAGAGCATCAGAAAAACGCCATCGCCCATGTGCTGTACGGCGGAAATACGCTGCTGGCACACGAAGTTGGCGCGGGAAAAACCTTTGAAATGGTAGCCTCTGCGATGGAATCCAAGAGGTTGGGACTGTGCCAGAAATCCATTTTTGTCGTGCCAAACCATCTGACGGAACAGTGGGCGTCTGAGTTTCTGCGGCTCTACCCTTCGGCCAACATCCTTGTCACTACCAAGAAAGACTTTGAAACCCACAACCGCAAGAAATTCTGCGCCCGTATCGCCACCGGCGACTATGACGCTGTTATCATCGGCCACTCGCAGTTTGAGCGTATCCCCATCAGTCCGGAGCGGCAGGAACAGCTCCTTCACCAGCAGATTGAGGAAATCACCGATGGTATTCAGGATACCAAGCTCGCAGGCGGCAACAGCTTTACCATCAAGAGCTTGGAGCGCACGAAAAAGGGGCTGGAGGCGCGGCTGAAAAAGCTGCAAGCCAGCGACCGCAAGGATGATGTGATTTACTTTGAACAGCTCGGCGTAGACAGGATGTTTGTGGACGAGTCGGACAATTATAAAAATCTTTTCCTCTATACAAAGATGCGCAACGTGGCAGGGCTTTCCACCACCGATGCGCAGAAATCCTCGGATATGTTCTCAAAGTGCCGCTACATGGATGAGCTGACCGGCGGGCGCGGCGTGGTATTTGCCACCGGCACCCCGGTTTCCAACTCCATGACAGAGCTTTACACCATCCAGCGCTATTTGCAGCATGACCGGCTGCAAGAGATGGGTATGGGCCACTTCGATTGCTGGGCAAGCCGCTTTGGTGAAACCACCACCGCGCTGGAGCTTGCCCCGGAGGGCACCGGCTACCGGGCAAGGACACGCTTTGCAAAGTTTTTCAACTTGCCCGAATTGATGAACCTGTTCAAAGAGGTCGCCGACATCAAAACGGCGGATCAGCTCCACTTACCCACGCCGGAGGTCGCGTACCACACCATCGCCACCAAACCCACGCAGATCCAGCAGGACATGGTGAAAGCCCTCTCGGAACGAGCGTCCAAGGTACACAGCGGTGCGGTCAGCCCGGATGTGGACAATATGCTCAAAATCACCTCGGACGGACGCAAGCTGGGGCTTGACCAGCGCATCATCAATCCTATGCTCCCCGACGAGGAAACCACCAAGGTCAATCAGTGCGTGGCGAACATTCTCCAATACTGGCGCGACGGCGAGGAGGAAAAACTGACACAGCTTGTGTTCTGCGACATTTCTACGCCAAAGACCACGCCCTCACAGCGGGCGGCAAAGGCTTCCCCCGGTACGCTGGACAGCCCGGAAATCCATGCGCTGGAGAGCGCGATTTCATTGGAGGAAAGCGCGGAAACGCCGTTCACGGTCTATGAGGATGTGCGCCAAAAGCTCATTGACGCCGGTATGCCCCCGGAACAGATCGCGTTCATCCACGATGCCAATACGGAGGTCAAAAAGCGGGAACTGTTCGCAAAGGTACGCAGCGGTCAAGTGCGTGTCCTGATTGGCAGCACGGCCAAGATGGGCGCGGGCACCAACGTGCAGGATCGTTTGGTCGCACTTCACGATTTGGATTGCCCGTGGCGTCCCCGTGATCTCACACAGCGAAAAGGCCGCATCGAGCGTCAGGGCAATCAGAACAAGCTCGTTCATGTATGCCGCTATGTGACCGAAGGGACGTTTGACGCCTACCTCTGGCAGACCGTTGAGAACAAGCAGAAATTCATCTCTCAGATCATGACCTCAAAATCTCCAGTTCGCTCCTGTGAGGACGTGGACGCTACAGCGCTGTCCTTTGCGGAGATCAAAGCGCTGTGCGCCGGTGATCCCCGCATCAAAGAGCGCATGGATTTGGACATTGAGGTGTCCAAGCTCAAAATTATGAAAGCAGACCACAACAGCAAGCAATTCCGCTTGGAGGACAGTCTGCTGAAATACTTCCCGGAAAAGATAGAGGAACACAAGGGCTTTGTTCGTGGGCTGGAGGCGGATATGCAGACCCTCGCGGCGCATCCGCTCCCGGCAGAGGGCTTTGTCGGCATGGAGATTCGCGGCGACCGGCTCACTGATAAGGAAAACGCCGGTGCCGCGTTGCTGGATACCTGCAAGGAGGTCAAGGGCAAAGACCCGGTACAGATCGGCAGCTATCGCGGCTTTACCATGTCCGTTGCTTTTGATTCCATGTGGAAAACGTACACGCTGACGCTGAAAGGCCAGATGACCCATCGCGTTGAACTCGGTTCGGATGCCAGAGGCAACCTTGTCCGCATCGAGAACGCGCTGGATAAAATGCCGGAGCGTCTGCGCAGCGTTCAGGAGCAGCTTGAAAACCTCTATAACCAGCAGGCAGCGGCAAAGGCCGAGGTCGGTAAGCCGTTCCCGCAGGAGCAGGAGCTGGCCGCAAAAACTGCGCGGCTCATTGAGTTGGATATGGAGCTGAATCTGGACGGCAAGGGACAGCCGCAGCCTGAGCAGGCGATTGCAAAATCGGCTCGGCCTTCCGTTCTGGACAGGCTGAAAGCGCCGCCTGTTCATGGCGCACCGGAAAAGCCCCACAAAAAAGAAATGGAGGCACGATAATGAAAAATCTCCCCGTTTACAAGCACCCGGCATCCTATGCCAGAGAGCATGACGAGCTTGCGGTCTACCGCGCTTCCAATCAAGCGAACACGGCCTGCAAGGAAGCGATTGAAGCCGCCATCCGTGACCACTACCGGGATAACCGGCTGGATGCAGCGGCGGTCGATCAGGTGGTGCAGCAGTTCGGCTATGACCGCGCATTTTATATCCTCGCCATCACCGTCTGTCAAGCAGATTGGGACAGGCGCTATTCTCCCGACAACAGGGCTTGGGCCAACGCCATGTCCATCCCCGCCAATCCTGACGCATGGGGTACTGACCGCAACTGCTATCTGGCCGTCAACAGCCATCCCGGTCTGGTGGATCTGTTTCTCAGCCAGACCCGCAAAGCCTACGCACAGGAGCGGCAGAAAACCTCTGTCCGGGATAAGCTGAAAAAGCCGCCTGAAACAACTTCGCCGAAAATTTCGGCGAAGTCCAAAGCCCCGGAGCGCTGAGCGATGGCAAAGCGCAAACGGGATATTCAGCTCAAATTCCGCGTCACGCCGCAGGAGCGGGAAATGATTGAAACGAAGATGGCGCAGTTCGGCACCACCAACATGGCGGCGTATCTCCGCAAGATGGCGATTGACGGATATGTGGTGAAGCTCGACCTTCCGGAGCTGCGGGAGCTGGTGTCCCTGCTTCGGTATTCCAGCAACAACCTCAACCAGCTTACCCGCCGCGCTCACGAAACAGGCCGCATCTATGAGGCCGATTTGGAGGACATTCAGCAAAGTCAGGAACGGATATGGACGGAGGCAGAGAAAATCGTTTCCTCGCTGGCGGCGCTGAAATAAGTCGCAGGGGCGGCGGTTATTCCGCCGCCCCTGTCCGTACAAAAGCAAAAGCCCCGACGCAAAACAGCATCGGAGCTTCTACGGTTCCAGATTGTTTTCATCAAACAGCGGCGAGGCAAAAAAGCTGCTCAGGTCGATCTCCAATCCCTGACAAAGCTCGTGGATGATCCGCAGCTTCATGGATGGGTATGCGCAGTTCACAAGATTACCGATGGTGGACTTCGGTACGCCGCTTTTCATATAAAGCTGATACTGCGTCATGCCCCGCTCCTGCATCAGCTCAACCAAACGCCTGCTGACGGCTTCATTCAACTGCAAGTACCACACCTCCCGTCCCTGTAACTGTACCAACATTATATTTCCCATCTGGAGAAAATTAGTTCAGGTAGCTGTACTAAAGAAGGATTATGTGATATGGTTAGATGTCGGGCAAAAGGCGAAAACTATTCGTATGACTTTGCCGCATCCTTGCAAAACACTAATGAGCAAAGTAATCTAATATCAGAAAGAGATTTGACCGCTTGGAAAGGAGCTGCGGAACGCATGCTGACAAACGAAATTGTGCTGAAGGTATTTTCCGACTACCTCAACCGCGATACGGATTTTGAAGTTGTCCTGACCAGCAGAGGCTACACGGTCATGGGTTTTGACAACCACCGTCAGGACTGGAACACCGTGGACTTTTGCCCTACGCCCGAAGCGCTGCGGGATTCTTTGTTAAACGCCTATGAGAGCTTCCGCGAGCTGGAGATCACGGGCGGTGATCGTGATTTGACCGAAAAGGAAGAAGAAAAGCTCGCCAAAGAGCGTGACGCGCTGACCGCACTTTGTGAAAAGGAGGCCGCAAAATGTTCATCCTGAAAATTCTCTTTGCGCCGCTGTCGCTTATCCTTTCCCTGTTCGTTTGGCTGTGCGCAGGGCTGCTGTCCTGCTCCGGCTTCGTGTTCAAACTGGCAAGCGGACTGCTCTCCCTGCTGGCTTTCGCCGTGATGATTACCTACTCTGTAAAAAACGGCATTATCCTCCTTGTGCTGGCGTTTCTAATCAGCCCGATGGGACTTCCGCTGCTGGCGGTGCAGGGACTTGGCAAGCTGCAAGACGTGAACGCTGCCATGAAAAACTTCATCCATAGTTAAAGCGCAAGCCGGGGCGAACGCCTCGGCTTGCTTTTCTAAAATCGTTGTTTACTTTCTTGCTAATCTCGGATATAATATTAGCAAGAAGGAAGTGATAACATGACCGCCTACGACCGGCTTGATCTGCTTTTTCAGCAAAACAATGGGATCGTCAAAACCGCGCAGGTTTTGGAAATCGGTATTGCCAAGTCCACGTTTTACGCCTACGCCAAGCAGCGCGGCGTAGAGCAGGCCGCGCATGGCGTTTATGTTTCGCCAGATGCATGGACGGACGCCATGTACCTGCTACACCTTCGTTGTGCGCAGGCTGTATTCTCCCATGAGAGCGCGCTGTTTTTCCATGACCTGACCGACCGGGAGCCGAATCCGTATTCCATCACGGTCAAGACCGGCTACAATCCTGCCAGCCTGCAAGCAGACGGCATCAAGGTCTACACCATCAAGAAAGAATTGCATGATGTGGGGATCGTCACGATGAACACGCCCTTTGGCAACCCGGTTCCCGTCTATGATATGGAGCGTACCATCTGCGATCTGATCCGCAGCCGCAGTGGAATCGAGATGCAGACCTTTCAGGATGCACTCAAGCAATACGCAAAACGAAAAGACAAGGACTTGCGGAAGCTGATGCGCTATGCGCAGATGTTCCGTGTTGAAAAACTGCTTCGGCAGTATTTGGAGGTACTCTTATGATTAAGACTGCACGGCAGCTCAAAGACCTGATACGCAATCTCTCCAAGGACAAATCCGCAGATGCGCAAATCCTGATGCGCAATTACATGATGGAGCGCTTTCTGGAGCGCATTTCTCTTTCGGAATATCGGGACAAGTTCATCCTTAAAGGCGGGATGCTGGTGGCTGCAATGGTCGGCCTTGACGCCCGCTCCACGATGGACATTGACGCGACCGTAAAGGGTGCGACGGTCGGCATCGAGGACGTGGAGAACATGATTGCCTCCATCATCTCCGTACCGGTGGACGATGGCGTGGGGTTCCGGGTGAAGCGCATTTCCGAGATCATGGACGAGGCCGAGTATCCGGGCATCCGTGTCAGCATGGAAACGGAGTTTGACGGCGTGATAACGCCGCTCAAGATCGACATTTCCACCGGCGACGCCATCACGCCCCGCGAAGTGCGTTACAGCTTCAAGCTGATGCTGGAGGATCGTTCCATTGAAATTTTGGCGTACAATCTGGAAACTGTTCTGGCTGAGAAGCTGGAAACTGTCGTGTCCCGCGCCACCACCAACACCCGCATGAGAGATTTCTATGATCTGCACATTCTGAGCCAGCTCCACGGCCAGAGCATCGTCCCAGCCGATCTCCGTGCGGCGCTCATTGCAACGGCCAGGAAACGCGGTACAGAGAAGTATCTTGCCGACGCGCCTGCGGCCTTTGATGAAGTCGAGGCCGCCCAAAATATGGAAAAGCTGTGGCGGGCTTATCAGAAGAAGTTTTCCTATGCCGCCGACCTGTCGTGGCATACGGTCATGGAATCCATCCGCAGCCTATATGAGCTGGTGTGGGAGTAATAGAGCTGCAAATCGGAAGTTATGATGGTGTCCATATGTATGGAGGAAGCGAATCATTTCATAAGGCTTTGAAATTCAAAGCGAGGGGTTTGATGAAGCCATCGATGAAAAAGATTGTACTATAGTTTTGAAACCAAAATAAAATTTTTGTAGATTTAGGGCAACAGCCAGTTGCTTGTGTTTGCCGGTGCGAATCATTATAATTAAATCAAGGTGGTGATATAAATGGAAACAAAAGATGTGATACTCGGTCTGAGAAACAAAGGCAATCTTTCTCAGGAAGAACTAGCTGAAAAGGTATTTGTAACTCGTCAGGCAGTTTCTCGTTGGGAAACGGGTGAAACAATCCCAAATACAGAAACCTTAAAACAGCTTTCAAAATTGTTCGACGTATCTATCAATACATTGTTAGGAACTCCGAGACAGCTTATTTGCCAATGTTGCGGAATGCCTCTTGACGATGAAACACTTAGCAAAGAACCAGATGGCGAATTTAATGAAGATTACTGTAAATGGTGTTACAGTGATGGTAAATTCACATACGAGAGCAAAGAACAGCTTATTGATTTTTGTGTAGAACATATGGCAAATGAGAATTGGCCTGCCGAGAAAGTCAGGGCACATATGGAGTCTTTAGTTCCTACGCTAAAGCATTGGAAGTAAAAAAACGAGAAATTCCGATTTGTTGAACTATCAGTTTGCTTTTACCTCTTGCAAATTAACACATTTCAAACGGTCTGCTTCGGCAGGCCGTTTGACTTTTCAAGGAGGTGTCCCAACATGGCAACCACGCGCCTGATGCCTCTGCACACCGGCAAAGGCCGCACGGTGGGACAGGCCATCGATAATGTACAATAAGTTGCGCAAATTGGAAAATGCATAAAAGAAGACATAGCTTGCAGGCTCTGGTAGAATGAAGTTACCACACACCATTCTGAAAGGAGACAGCAAACTATGTCCGAGAAAATTGTACAGCTAAACGAGGAAGTAATCAAGGGCCAAATCAAAGAATTGGTTCGCGGCAGCGTGGAGGAAACCCTGAACGAGCTGCTGGAGAAGGAGGCGGAGTCCCTGACGCAGGCGGCCCGCTACGAGCGCAGCGAGGCCCGTCAGGGCTACCGCAGCGGCCACTACGACCGCAGCCTCACCACGACCTCCGGCGACGTCACGCTCCATATGCCCCGGCTCAAGGGCGTGTCCTTCGAGACGGCCATCATCGAGCGGTATCGCCGCCGGGAAAGCAGCGTGGAGGAGGCCCTCATCGAGATGTACCTGGCAGGCGTTTCCGTGCGCCGAGTGGAGGACATCACGGAGGCACTGTGGGGCAGCAAGGTCTCGCCCGCCACCATCAGCGAACTGAACAAGAAAGCCTACGTTCACATCGAGGACTGGCGCAACCGCCCCTTGCAGGGCGGCCACTATCCATACGTCTACGTGGACGGTATCTATCTGCGCCGCAACTGGGGCGGAGAGTACGAAAATGTTGCTCTTTTGGTGGCGATCGCCGTGAATGAGGACGGTTTTCGTGAGGTTTTGGGCGCTGCCGAGGGCATGAAAGAGGACAAGGCCAGTTGGGTCAGCTTCTTCCAGTGGCTCC
>OKZM01000298.1_pt1 | contig 16339 bp, 11 predicted proteins | sample 1609131 | NCBI WGS metagenome assembly OKZM01 (sample SAMN02675049, study PRJEB24791) | human gut metagenome, SKBSTL061 | isolation source: stool | host: Homo sapiens | place: USA | reverse complement strand
TCTACACCCTGCTGAACGTGGACCGCGGCGTGCCCGAGGTCTGGGGCAGCGTCTACGACATCCGCTGCCTGCTGGATGCCACGGTCAAGCTCCGCGACGGACGCAAAATCACCGATATGGAGATGCCTCTCGTCGGCAAGCTCGCCATGAAGGAGGCCCTCAAGAAGATCGAGGGCACCGAAGTGGAGAAGCTGCTGAAGGAGCATAACGTTATCTGAATGTAAGCCAAACGGGCAGTCACTCAAAATGGGTGACTGCCCGTTTTTATTTTGCTGCACCGCAGGGGCCGGGCATACCCGGCTCCTACCTCTCTGCAATTACATCACTTCCGCCAGCTTCCTTTGCATCGTTTCCAAATGCAAACAAAAAAAGGCGCAGCCGGGACGTTGGGCCCGGCTGCGCGGTAATTTACAAATTGTTCATAAGAAAAACATAGTTTTTTAGCAGTTATCCGGTAGTATATAGGCACAGGGTTACGGAACCGCAACCGTAATTCTGGAACATGATTCCTCCTCACACAAACCGATACCCCAAGCCCCCATCCGGAGCCGCAACCGGATGGGGGCGATTTTTTTGTGTTTCAGATCAGGGGGAGCGGGCGGCGAAGCAGGCCAGAGGGGCAAAAGATACATGGGCGGTAATGGCAAGGCTGCGGGCCGGGCATGCCCGGCCCCTACGGGGTGCCGCAAATGGGTTGCGGGCGAGAGGGGCAAGGGAGGGCGGCAGCCCTCCCCCTTTGCAGTGGGCGGGGGCTGCCGTTCCCTGTTCACCGCCTTTTCCACGCCGTGCCAAACCCGATGATGCTTGCACAAAACGCGGCGGCCAGCGCTTCTATGGGGAAGCCGTCCCCGGTTTGCGGCAGCGCCGCCGGGGCGGCAGCCTTCACGGTCCGTGTGCCAGCCGCCGCGGTTGACGCAGTCACCGCTGCCGCGGCGGTCTCCGGCGGGTCATACCGGTTCACAAACAGCACGCCGTCGGCCTTCGCGGTCTTGCCGCTGCGCACGGCCCAGAGCCCGGCGGCAAGACCGCCGTCCGGGCGGCCCGTCACCCGGACCGTGACCGTGTAGCTGTGTGCATCGTAGGTCGTGTGGGCAGCGCCGCCGCTGCGCTCGGCAACCAGATACCGGTAATCCCCCGGCTCGTCAAAGGCGAAGCCCGTAAAATACACGGTGCCGCCGTTTTTTACGGTCAGGGCACACTGCACAGGCGCGGGGGCCGCGTCCAGCGGCGTCAGCTCCACCGTATAGACGGCGTCCGCCGCCGCGCCGTCGGTGCGGACACTGACGGGGATCGCCGTGCCCGCCCGCGCAGCCGCCACGGGCAGCGGGCAGAGCAGCGCCAGCAGCAGGGCCGCTGCGGGCAGCCAGCACCGCAGGGCCGTTTTGCCAAAGGTCATTGCATTTCATCTCCTTCTTTCAGGGGGCAGAGCCGCCCCAGCACGACGACCCGCCCGTTTGTCTCGCTCCCGGCGCAGGTCGAAAGCGCCACCAGTCGGTCCTGCGCCGTCACACCGATGTCCCGCTGCTGCACGGCCTGCGCCGCCGCATAGTCCAGCAGCGCCCCCACGTCGTCGGGGTAACGCTCCGGCGTGTAAATGGCGGTATCGTAGGCATCGGTCACCACACAGGCGAACAGCTCGATCGTATAGGCGGCGTCTGGCAGACTTATGCTGCCCGCGGGGTGCGCGGCAAAATAGTCTGCCTCCGCAAACCGCGCCACATCACCGAACATCGCGCTGTTGTCCATGTGGTGGCCGTAAATCACCGTGTACGGGTCGGTCAGGTCGGCGGCGCAGCGGCTGTCGAGAAAAATCGCGCCCGACAGGGAAAAATCACCGTAGACGTCGCGGTTGACGTAGTCCATGTTCGTCGCGCCCTGCACAACGGGGTAGTCGATGCCCGTGCCGTCCACCGTCAGCCAGCCGCAGACGTCGGGGTTGACGGTTTGCAGCCCGGCCAGCGTCGGGTTGTCGGCAGCCGGTGCGGCGGGCTTATACTGCAAAAGCTCCGCGCCCACAAACGCCCCGCGGCGCAGCGCGGCGTCCTGCCAGAGCGCGAACCCGCCGAAAGCCAGCAGCACCAGCATCAGCAGCCCGGCCAGCGCACTGACCAGCCGTGTGCCCAGGCGTGCCAGCCACGCCGCGCGGTCCAACATCAATCCTCACGGCGGCGCTTGCGGAAGAACACCAGCCCGCTGCCCGCGGCCAGCGCCAGCATCGCGCCGTAGGGGGCGGCGTCCAGCAGCAGGCCGGTGGGGGCAATCGAGCTGCGGGTATTCGTGACGGTCAGGGCCGTGTCGGCGGCACCCACCGTCTGCGTGGGCAGAGTCTTTTCGGTGCTCAGCGTCTCGCCGTCCAGCGTCCAGGCCGTCGTATACTTCTCAGCGTCCAGGCCGCTCTCGGTGATCGTGTAGGCCGCGCCGGTGGGCAGGCCGGTCACCTCGATCACATCGCCGCCACGGATCGTCTCCGAGAAGCTGACCTTGCCGTTTGTAAAGGGCTTCACCTCGGCGCCGCTCGTCACGCCCGCCGCGCTTGTGGTTTGGACCGTGACCGACGCCATGCGGCCCGGGTCTGCGTCCGGGTCGGTGATCTCCAGCGTGAAGATAAAGTGGTCGGTGTAGTCGGCCCAGTCGCCCGCCAGCGCCTTGGTCACGGTCAGGCCGTGGGTCGTGTAGGTATTGGTGATGAGGTCGCTCTTGGTATTGTTATCGAGCGAGGTCAGCGTAGCGTAGTCGATTTTGAACGTTGCACCGTCCGGTTCGGACGTATTGTCGTTGACAACGCGCACCTTTAGCAGGTAGGTCGCCGTCGTGGCGGTCAGACCGTGGATGCCGGGGTCGCGCTCGGTCAGGTGGTAGTAGTAGATGCCGGGGGCCTCGAACTTCGAGGTGTCAAAGCCGACGCTTACATCGCTCTCCTTGTTGGCAATGCCGCCGTCATCCGCCGCAAACGTGGCGGTGATGTCGCTGCCGTCCAGCTGATCCACGCTGCCGACATAGTTTTTCTCTCCGTCGTCGGGCAGGTCGCTCTCGTCGGCGGCGGTGACGTCAAAGGCAATCGTGCCCGTGATGCCGCCCGCGCCCGCGGCGTTCGTCACGTCGATGGCCTTGCGGAAGGTGATGCTGCCGGTGGTCGTGGTCAGGGTCTCTGCCGCAAACGCCGTGGCGGAGAGCGCACCCGTGAGCAAAGCAGCGGTCAGAACGGCGGAAATCTTGATGGTGTTCATAAGTATGTGCTCCTTTCGGGGTGGTGTATGGTTATGTGGGTGGTTGCCGGTAGGTCGGCCCTCATCCGCCGCTGCGGCGGCACCTTCCCCCGCGGGGGAAGGCTTGGGGCTGGGTGCCTTCCCCTGCGGGGGAAGGTGGCCGAGGCCCCGCCCGAGGCCGGATGAGGGCCGAGTGTATCTCTGCATCCTTCCTCCCTATAGTCTCTAAATCTCATTCCTCCTCACAATCGCAATGACCCGCCCGGCGATATTTTCTGCCGTCACCGGGCCGTACCGGCGGCTGTCGGGCGCACCCTCGCGGGCGTCGCAGAGGATAAAATACTCGCCGTCGGCCAGGGTCAGGGGGTAGGTCACGTCACTGTCGTAGCGGGGGGTCGTCTCGTAAATGTCCGGCTCGGCCACAAGGCTGCCGTTGATGCGCAGCAGCGCGTTTTCTGTCACCTCCACGGTGTCGCCGCCGCGGGCCGCAACACGCCCCGTGCAGCGCCGGTCATCCTGTGTAAAGACGACCACCTCCCCCGCTGCAAAGCTGCGCGGCAGCCGGTAGTAGAGCAGCAGGTCGCCAGGCTTGAGGTGCGGGTACATCGTGTCGTCCGGCTGGATCGCCAGCCCGAACACGACGCCGAACAGCACCAGCAGCAGTGCGGCCAGCGCCCCGGCGCGCAGAAAAAACTCCTTCACGTCCGCCAGCGCACGGCGGCGCTGTGTCTCGTTCACGGTGCAGCCTCCCTTCGGCGGCGGCAGACCACGGCCAGCGCCGCGCCCGCCGCCAGCAGCCAGACTGCCGGGGCCGCGTCCTGCGCAAGGCCCGTGGGCGGCACGCCGTCCTTATTGTTGACGCAGGTAACCGCTGTGTCGCCGGTCAGGGTCGCGGTATAGCTTCTGCCCAGCGTGACGCTGCTGCCGTCGTCCATTGTCGTTTCGTAGTCGGTCAGCGTCTCCTCGGTGACGGTCACGGTCTGGCCGGGCTTCAGATGCCCGATGACAATGCTGCCCTTATGCGGGATTGTGAAGCCGTCTGCGGTCAGCGCCGCGCCGCCATAGGGCTGCACATAGGGGGTATCCGCGGTGACCGCCGCGCCGTCAATGGCCGCCGCAAACGCAAAGCCGCGGCGCGTGTCGCCCATGCCGCCCGTGACCTGCTTGGTCACAGTGACGCGCAGGAACGGCGCGTAGGTGTTGGTGATGACAGCCTCCCCCACGCCGCCGGACGGCACCTGCACCGTCCCGGCCGCCGCGGCGGCGATGGTCGTGCAGTACCAGCCGGCTAAGTCGGGGTGGTCGGTCTCGGTCACGGTGTAGCTGCCCACGGGCACATCCTCCACCGTTACGCTGTGCAGCCCCCTGAGCGGCACGGTCAGTGCGCCGGGCGCGTCCAGCGTGACGGTGCGGGCCGTGCCGTCGTCATAGACCAGCGTATAGCTGCCGATGGGCAGGCTGCCGACGGTGAAGGTGTTCGTCACGGCTTCAGCCTCATCGCGCAGGGCCGCGTCGTCCACGGCCTTCGTCAGCCGCAGGCTGCCGGTCTGCCGGGCGTAGGTGTTCTCAAAATCGGCGTAGGTCGTGCCGTTTTGCAGCAGCGTTATGTTGGCCAGCGTCGGCGGGTCGCCCGCGGGCTGCAGCACGTCGCCGTTGACGGCGGCGCGGCTCGCCAAATAGAGCACCGCCGCCGGGGCGGCGTGGGCGGTCTCGGTCACGGTGTAGGTGTAGGGTGTGCCGCTCTCCGACGCCATAGGCAGATCCTGTATGGTATAGCTGCACTGGGCCGGGTCGGTGCCGACGGTCATATCCGCGCCGCTTATGACGGCCACAGCCGTGCCGTCGGAGCGGGTCACGGTGAAGGTCAGCCCCGCGCGCACGGCGGTCAGCTCGTCGGCGGTCAGGCTGCCCGCCAGCGTCTTGCGCAGCGTCAGGTTGGCGTGCCCGGCCACGGGCGGCGCAGGCTCGGTGCTGAACCAGACCTTATCCAGCAGGTTGCCCTCGCGCCGGTCCCCCTTGCCGCTGGACAGCGCCAGGAAGAAGAACCGGCTGACATACTGCCCCGCCCGGACCGTGTAGTCGCCGCTGTGGACGCCCCACTGGTCGTTGCCGTCGGTGATCTCACCGCCGACCATGAAGCTACGGATGGGGACCTCCTCGCCGTTGTATTGCACGGTCCGGTCCAGCGCCGCGCGCACCAGAAGTCCCCTGTTGTCGTCCTCGCTGGAAGCGCCCGCCAGAATGTCGGTGATCTGCGCTGCCACATCCACCGGCGCGATGAGCAGCGCCATCGAGTCCTGCATACCCCTGCCGCGGGCGCGGTGGGCCAGCGACCAGTGCAGCGTGGTGCCGGGCGCGGTCAGCACATCCTGATACAGTGCGCCGTAGGCCTCGCAGTTCAGCTCGGCAAACTGCCGGCCGTCGTAAGCGCCGTCGATGCTGTAGCTGGCCTCGGGGTAGTTCCGCGTGCCGTTATAGCTGCGGTTGGAGCCGTCCGCCAGCTCAATGTACAGGCCGGCGCTTCCGGTTTTCCAGTGCCTGGCCACGCCGGTGGTCTGCCAGACGATGCCCCCTTCCCCCGACGGGTACTGGGTAAAGAAGGTGCCGGTCTCACCGTCCGGGGAATAATACAGCCGGGATGCGGGCGTATGGTTGTCTTTGTCGTGATACGCCTTCAGCCCGGCAATATCCGGCGTTTCAAAGCTGCCGTTCTGCAGCTGGATGCAGTAGGGCACCTGCATGGCCGCGGCGGTGAGTTTTGCGCCGTCGGTGCCGGTGACCTCGACCTTATAGTACAGCCGTTCCGCATCCCTGACACCGGCAATGCAGGCATCCAGCGCAGCGTTCAGCCGGTGCTCGCTGCCCGGCGTGATGTTCCACGCATCGCCGGAGCAGAGCTGCTGCGGGACCTCCTCCCAGTTGGTGCCGTCCTTGCTGCGGTACCAGGTGTACACAGCGCCGTCGAGTCTGTCCGTGCTGCCGTTGACCTTCGCTGTAAAGCAGCCGTCGGTCCGAATGCTGTCCACCAGCTCTGCGCTTGTGACAACGGCAGTCTGCGCCGCGGTGTCGGGCGCGGCGAGCAGCGTATCCATCACGAGGGTGCGTGCGGTCTCGGGCGTTGCCGCGGGGTCAGCCGCCGAGGTCGGCTCCGCCTCCATTTCGGGTTCCAGGGCAGGCGGGTCCGGGTCGGCGGGCGCAATCGCCGCCGCAGACTCCGCCGTGGCGGGCAGTTCATCCGCCGCAAACACAGCGTTGGCCATGCCTGCCGCCATACAGCAGGCCAGCAGCACAGCCAACAGACGTTTTTTCATGTACGGTTCCTCCTTTGCTGGTTTCCCGTGCGGGGCTTGTCTTCCCGCCGGGTCAATTGGGAGTATACCGTCCGCCGTTCGCGGAACACGTCGAGGGCTGCTTTCTTCCAAAAGGTTACAAAAAAAAAGACGCACCCCGGTCAAAAACCGGGATGCGCCTTTTTTGTAGGGGAGGGATTTATCCCTCCCGGGGTGTTTGCGGCAGCCGCAAGCTCTACCCTTCCGGCGCTGCGGCGCCACCTCCCCTGCAAGGGGAGGCAAGGGACCTTGGCCCCCTCTGCGAGGGGGCTCCGCCCGCAGGCGGTGGGGGAGAGAACCTACCGGCAAGCAGCCGTTTACACCACCGTGACCAGCGTCTCACAGTCGCCGGTCACGGCGTACTTGCCGCTGCCCGCGGGGATAAAATAGCTTTCGCCCTTTTTGACCTTCACGGTCTCGCCGCCGCAGGTCAGCGTGCCCGCGCCGTCGGTGATGAGCAGCGAGACAAAGCTCTTTTCGTCGGCCACGCCGTCAAACGCGCCTTTTTTCGCGTCCACCGTGAAATACTCACACTGCGCGAGATGGCTGCCGAAGTCGTGCTTTTGCGGCGGCGTGCGGCGGGTCACGTCCAGCGCCTTTTCAATGTGCAGGGCGCGGGGCTTGCCGTCCGCACCCACGCGCCCGTAGTCGTAGACGCGGTAGGTCACGTTGGAGTTTTGCTGCACCTCGGCAATGACGATGCCCTGGCAGATGGCGTGCAGCGTGCCGGACGGGATAAAAAAGCAATCCCCTTTATGCACCGGCACGGCGTTCAGGACCTCGGTCAGGGTGTTATTTTTGATGCGCTCCGCAAACTCCTCTTTGGAGATTTCGTGGTCAAAGCCGTAGTACAGGTACGCCCCCGGCACGCAGTCCAGCACATACCACATCTCGGTTTTGCCGTACTGGTGTTCGTTTTTCAGCGCGTAGTCGTTGGACGGGTGTACCTGAATGGACAGGTTGCTGCTGGCGTCGATGAACTTTGTCAGGATCGGGAACTGCTCAAATTTTGCGCAGTCCGTGCCCAGGGCGTCGGGGTGCGCGGCCACGTAGTCCGCCAGCGTCGTGCCGTCGGGCAGATAGCTCGGGCCGTCCGGGTGGCAGGACAGCACCCACGCTTCGGCCAGCGGTTCAAGGTCGCTCTTGATGCCAAAATCGGTGCGCAGGCGGCTGCCGCCCCACAGATAATCCTTGCAGCTCGGGGTCAATTTCAGAATTGCCATGTCATTCACGCTTTCATCATGTCCGCGGCGGCTTTGGCCAGCGCGGCGTTCACGGCATCGGCGGCTGCCTCACTGTCGCCGACGGCGGAAAGATAAACTTTAATTTTCGGCTCGGTGCCGGAGGGGCGGACCATCAGCTTATGCCCGCCGTCCAGATGGTATTCCAGCACGTTGGCGCGGGGCAGGCCGGTGCCGTCGGTGTCGTAGTCCACGACGGACTCCACCTTGTACCCGGCAATGTCCTCCGGGGCGTTGGCGCGCAGCTTCTTCATCAGCTCCTGCATCGTGTGCATGCCGCTCTCGCCCTCAAAGGCAAAGCTGCACAGCGCATTGCGGTAGTAACCGAACTCCCTGTACAACGCCTCGATGGCGTCCAGCAGCGTCTTGCCCTGCTGGGCGTACCAGGCCGCGGCCTCGCAGACCAGCAGCGTCGCGTTGACAGCGTCCTTGTCGCGGACGTGGCCGCCGGACAGGTAGCCGTAGCTCTCCTCAAAGCCGAAGATATAGCGTTCGGGACGCCCCTCGGCCTCCAGCTTGCCGATCTGCTCGCCGATGAATTTAAAGCCGGTCAGGGTGCGGCGCAGCTCCACGCCGTACTTTTTCGCAACCGGCGCTGCCATATCGGTGGAGACAATCGTCGTTACCGCCACGGGGTCGGCGGGCATCGTGCCCTGTGCCAGACGGGTGCGGCAGATATAGTCCAGCAGGATGATGCCCATCTCATTGCCGGTAATCAGGCGGTAGCCGCCCTTGCCGTCGGGCACGGCGGTGCCGCAGCGGTCACAGTCGGGGTCGGTGCCCAGCAGCAGATCGGGGCGGACCTTGTCGCACAGCTCCAAGCCTTTTTGCATAGCTTCGCGGATCTCGGGGTTCGGGTAGGGGCAGGTCGGGAAGTCGCCGTCGGGCTTTTCCTGCTCGGGCACAACGGTCACATGGGTCACGCCGAGCTTTTTCAGCAGCTTTTTCACACATTCCAGACCCGTGCCGTTCAGCGGGGTGTAGACGAGCTTGAGCGCGTCGATGCCCGCGCCGTCGCCGACGCGCTGGTCATAGACAGCCTGCACAAAATCATCGAGGCATTTTTCGTCAATTGTCACAATGCGGCCCGCGGCGATGGCAGCGTCAAAATCTGCCAGCCGGACATCGTCAAAGCAATCAATTTTTTCGATAGCTGCCAGAATTTTCTCGGCAGCCTCCAGCGTGATCTGGCAGCCGTCCGCGCCGTAGACCTTGTAGCCGTTGTACTTAGCGGGGTTGTGGCTGGCCGTCACGCAGACGCCCGCGCCGCAGCCGAGGTACCGCACCGCCCACGAAAGCGCCGGGGTCGGCTCAAGCCGGGGGTACATGCAGGCGGTAATGCCGTTCGCGGCCAGCACGCGGGCAGTCTCGCGGGCGAACAGCGCACCGTTATGGCGGCTGTCGTGGGCGATGGCTACCTTTTTGGGCAGGCCGGACGCATTGAGGTAGTCCGCCAGCCCCTGCGTTGCCTTGCGCACGGTGTAGAGGTTCATCCGGTTCGTGCCCGCGCCGATCACGCCGCGCAGGCCGCCGGTGCCGAATTCCAGATCGCGGTAAAAGCGGTCCGTGACGGCGTCGTCGTCGCCCGCGATGGAGACGAGCTCGGCTTTGACGGCGTCGTCCAGATCCGGCTGGGCAAGCCAGCGGTTATAGAGGTCGTTTGTATTGTTCATGGAGTTTCTCCTTTATCTTCCCTTGGGTCCTGCGGGCAATCGCAAGCCGCCCCGCCTCTCTATTATCTTGCATTTTTACCGCTTTTGCAAGTACCAAATCTTTGTCGGCACCACCGGATTTTCCGGTCAGCCCTGCCAGACACCTTTTATTGCCTCCGCTTCACTTTCCGCCAGCGCCGGGGCGTCGGAATTGGCAAACAGGCTGCCATAGCGGTAGAGCCCCGCGCCCTGCACCCCTAAACGGGCAAGCAAAGCAAGCTGGTCGGCCAGCGCATGGCCGGAAAACCACTCCGAGCCGGCATCGGACCCATCCCCTGCGCCGACGCGGTAGGCCCCCAGCCCGGCGTACAGCTTCACGCCCGCCGCGCGGGGCAGTGCGGCCCACGCGGCGGCCAGCTGTGCAAAGCTGTGCGACGCATCGCCGTTTTTTATATATTCCTGCCCCCAATAAAGCTGGGGCATCAGGTAATCCACAGTCCCCTGCCGCAGCCAGCGGGCCGCGTCGCTGTATTGCAGGGTGTAGTTCTGCTCCGGGTCGCCCGTCGGGGCTGCGCCGAACCGCACGCCGTACCGCCGGGCCGCGGCGTGGCAAAGCTCCATCAGGGCGTTCACGTTCTCCCGCCGCCAGTCGTCCTGCGTCCGTGTGCTGCCGCTGGCCGCGTAGTCCGCCGCGTCAAAGGCCGGGTCGGTGGTGGGGTAAAAATAGTCGTCAAAGTGGATGCCGTCCACAGCGTACCTTGCGCACAGCTCCCCCACCCCGTCGGCAATGTACTGCCGCACGTCCGCGCTGGCGGGGTCGAGATACGCGCCTGTGTCGGTGTACCTGACCCAGTCCGGGTGCAGCCGCGCCGGGCTTGCGTTGCACAGCGCCGGGGTCTGCCCGGCCTGGATGCGGTAAGGGTTGACCCAGGCTTCCAGCTGTAAATCCCGCGCGTGGGCGGCGTCCACCAGCAGTGCCAGCGGGTCAAATCCGGGGTCCTGCCCCTGCGTGCCGGTGCAGAGGTGGCTGAACGGAAAGTAGTCGCTGGGGTAGAGCGCATCGCCGAAGGGCCGCACCTGCGCCAGCACGACGGTTGCGCCAATCGACTGTATATTGTCCATCATTGTGCCGATTGCCTGCGTGAACGCCTCCGCCGACGAGAAATCGACCTGCTCCCATTCCAGATAGCTGACCCACACAGCGCGGTAGGGCGCGGCGGCCCGGGCGACGGCGGTTGGGGTGGGGGTCGGCGCCGCAGCGGGGGCCGGGACAGCCTTTTGCGGCAGTGCAAGCAGCGGCGCAAGCAGAAAGACGGCCATTATAAATAAGTAGAATCCGATCCGACGCATGGCATGTACCTCCTGCGGTATGTATATGCGGGGCGGGCAGCGGGTAGGACAGGGCCGCTGGCACGCCGCCCCTACGGCAATCCGTTGCCGGGCGGTCATGGGGTCCCCCTTTGCCACATTGACAAAAAACGCCCTGCAATGCTATAATGTTTTTATATGTAACACAATTTTTATCTACCCATTCCTTCACACAAAGGCGGAAGCACTATGACCAGAGAACAGGTCGAAACGGAAATGGCCCAATACCGCACCATCTTTACTGTGGTGCGGCTGCTGGATGCTGCGCAGGTCGGCGGCGAGGAGTCCATCAACAGCTGTTGCAGCTGCTACAGCTATTGGGGCACCCCCCCTGCCGGAACTGCATCTCCCGGCAGGTGCTGGAGGATCACCGCCAGCGCACCAAGCTGGAATACATGGGCAGCGAGGTCTTTCAGGTCACCGCCGTCTACCGCGAGGTCGACGGCGTTCCCTGTGTCATGGAGCTGATCCAGAAGCTGGACGGCGAGACCCTCATTGACCCCGAAAACGGGGACCGCCTGATAGACAGCATCACGAGCTACCACACCAAGCTCTACCACGATGCACTGACCGACAGCTACAACCGCCGCTACTTTGAGGACGCGCTCAAGGACAAGACCGACCCCGCCGGTGTGGCCGTGCTGGATCTGGACGACTTTAAATTGATCAACGACACCAACGGCCATCAGGCCGGCGACACGGCGCTGCGCACCTGCGTTGACGTGGTGCGCGCCTGCATCCGCAAATCGGACGTGCTCATCCGCTACGGCGGCGACGAATTCCTGCTGGTGCTGCCGGGCATTGAGCGCGCGGCGTTCCTGGCCAAGCTGGACCGCATCCGGGAGCAGCTACACACCGCCAGCGTGCCGGGGTATTCCCGTCTGCATCTGTCCGCCAGCATCGGCGGCGTGATAACACAGCCCGGCGAGACCGTGGAGCAGGCAGTCTCCCGCGCCGACAAGCTGATGTACCAGGCCAAGAACCGCAAAAACATGGTCGTGACCGAGGACAACGCCCGGGACGGCGCTTTGAGCGCTGCCGGGCGCGAAAGCCATTCCCGCCAGAGCATTTTAATTGTGGACGACTCCGAGATGAACCGCGCCATTCTGGCGGAGATCCTGGGCAGCGACTACAACATTCTGGAGGCGACGAACGGCAAACAATGCCTGGCCATGCTGGAGCAGTACGGCACCGGCATTGCGCTGATCCTGCTGGACATCGTCATGCCGGTCATGGACGGCTTTGCGGTGCTGAGCGAGATGAACCGCAGCCACTGGATCGAGGACATCCCCGTCATCATGATCTCGAGCGAGGACGCCGACACCGTTGTGCGCCACGCCTACGAGCTGGGCGTCTCGGACTATGTCAGCCGCCCGTTCGATGCGGGCATCGTCTACCGCCGCGTTTTCAACACGATCAAGCTCTACGCCAAGCAGCGGCGGCTCGCCTCGCTGGTGACGAGCCAGATCAAGGAAAAAGAGAAAAACACCAAGATGATGATCTCGATCCTGAGCGAGGTCGTCGAGTTCCGCAACGGCGAGAGCGGCCAGCACGTGCTGCACATCGGCACGCTGACCCAGCGCCTTCTGGAGCGGCTGACGCAGAAAACTGACAAGTATGACCTGCCGCCCGAAACGCAGGAGCTGATCGTCATGGCATCGGCGCTGCACGACATCGGAAAGGTTGCGATAGACGATAAGATCCTGAACAAGCCCGGGCGGCTTACCCCGGAGGAGTTCGATCTTATGAAAACGCACACCGTTGTGGGCGCGAACATGCTGGAGCGTCTGGGCCGCTATAAAAACGAAGCGCTTGTCAAGACCGCCCACGACATCTGCCGCTGGCACCACGAGCGCTGGGACGGCCGCGGCTACCCCGACGGCCTGGCCGGGGACGACATCCCGATTTCGGCGCAGATCGTCTCGATAGCGGACGTCTACGACGCGCTGGTCAGCAAGCGCGTCTACAAGGCCGCCTACTCACCGGACACCGCGGTGCAGATGATCCTGCACGGCGACTGCGGGCAGTTCAACCCCCTGCTGCTGGAATGTCTGGTAGAAATTCAGGACGTCTTAAAGGCCGAGATCGTCGGACGGGGGAACGAATCGGTGCTCGCGGCGGCGGAAACCTCCGCGGAGGGGTCAAGACCCCTCCCTACGATGCCACGATAACGAGAGGTTTGTAGGGAGCGGTCTTGACCGCTCCGTGCCCGTGCGCGGCGGCGGGAACCTCCCCGGGATGGATGAAGCCCTCCCGGGGTGCTCGCGGCGGCGGAAACCTCTGCGGAGGGGTCAAGACCCCTCCCTACGATGCCACGATAACGAGCGGTTTGTAGGGAGCGGTCTTGACCGCTCCGTGCCCGTGCGCGGCGGCGGAAACCTCCCCTACCGCGCCACTATAAATTGTGTAATTGTTATGATATTGCGGATTCTGTTGAAAATATCCTCTGTCTATGGTAAAATAAGAAGATAACTATTAGAGAGGACTTTTCCTTCTTCATGACAAGTAAACGCGAAAAGCTGCAATACGCTTATGTATTTTTCGCCGATCTGCTCACGATGGCCGTCAGCGTGCTGCTGGCGTGGCTCATCACCGACGGGCTGTTCGGCGTGCTGATCCCCTACACCAGCACCGATTGGCTCCAGACCCTGTGCCTGCTGTTTGTGGCGTTCGTCGTCACCTTCTTCTTCTTTGACCAGGACAAAAACATCGTAACACGGTCTGAAAACGAGGAAATCAGTCTTTCCCTCCGGTTCAACATCGCGTTCGGCCTTGTTTATGCAGGCTGCATGCTGCTGGCCAAGGCCACGATGCTGGACTCCCGTTATTTTGCAGTCACAGTGCCCGCGGTCAACGCGGTGCTGCTGCCGTTCTCCCATGCGATTTTAAAGCGGCTGCTCATCCGGTTCCAGCGCAGCTGGGGCATGGAGACGCTCGTCGGCGTCGTCACAACGTCGGACCGGGCCGAGCGGCTGATTTCCGAGATCCGAAAGGACTGGTCCCGCCGGGTCGTGGGCGTCTCGCTGCTGGAGGCCACGCCCGCCGCGATCTCCACCAAAGTCTGCGGCGTCGAGGTCAAGGCGACGTTCGACGACTTCATGGACTGGATCCGGCGCGAGGCGCTCGACGAGGTCTATGTCGATGTGCCGATGGACAGCGGCGAGAGCTTCATCCCCTATCTGGACGAGATGGAGAGCATGGGCCTGACCGTGCACTTCCGTCTGCCGCTGCTGGACCGCATTGAGGAAGCCTGCTGCGACGAGACGAGCGCCGCACGGCTGAGCCGGTCCCTGGGGCGCTGCGCCGGGGGCAACATCGTCACGATGGGCACCGTTGAATTGCAGCTGCGCGACCAGATCGCCAAGCGCTGCATGGACGTGGTGGGCGCTGTCATCGGCTGTATCATCAGCATCCCGATCATCGCGGTGGTCGCCATCCCGCTCAAGCTCGAAAGCCCCGGCCCGCTGTTTTTTAAGCAAAAGCGTGTGGGCCGCAACGGGCGGTATTTTTACATCCACAAGCTGCGCAGCATGTACGTGGACGCCGAGGCCCGCAAGAAGGAGCTGATGGCCCAGAATGAAATGAACGGCCTGATGTTCAAAATGGAGGATGACCCCCGCGTGACCAAGGTGGGTAAATTCATCCGCCGCACCAGCATTGACGAGCTGCCGCAGTTTTTTGACGTGCTGCGGGGCGATATGAGCCTTGTGGGCACCCGCCCGCCGACGGTGGACGAGTACAAGCAGTACGAGAGCCACCACAAGCGCCGCCTGTCGATGAAGCCGGGCATCACCGGCCTGTGGCAGGTCAGCGGGCGCAGCGACATCGAGGATTTTGAGGAGGTCGTCAAGCTCGACGTAGCCTACATCGACAACTGGTCCCTCTGGGGCGACGTAAAGATTTTGTTCAAAACGATTTACGTTGTGTTCGCAGGGAAAGGGGCGAAATGATAGCAAGCAGCCGTTCCGGAAAGGGACGGCTGCTTTTTTTGCCGCCGCGCGGCCCCTACAGGGAAGCTGACGCTGCCGCAAAGCACCCGGAGCGGTCAAGACCGCTCCCTACAAACTGGCGCTCACGGGTGCCTTGTAGGGAGGGGTCTTGACCCCTCCGGGCAGCCTTCCTCCACGCCAAAACGGGGCCCGCTTTTCGGCAGGTCCCGTTTTGGTTGGTATAGGAAAATAATAAGAAAATGGCTTGTTTATCCCCGCATTACACGATCTTGCGGGATTTGTGGACGCCGGTCTTGAGGAACTCGACCCATTCCGCAATGTTCACGGCGTGGTCGCCCAGACGCTCAAGGTACTTATCGATCATAAATAAGTCCAGCGCCGTCTCGGCATCGCCGGGGTGGGCGGCGATGTAGGCCGCAATTTCCTTGGAAATGCGGCTGAACATCGCGTCGCAGTCGTCGTCGCGGGCAATGACCTGCGCGGCGGTGGACAGATCCACCTGCACGTAGGCGGCAATGGCGTCCTTGACCATGTGCAGGGCAATGTCGCCCATCGCGTACAGGTCGTCCAGCACGCCGACGGTGCGCGCGCCGTCCGGGTGGAGATGGAGCGTTATCTCGGCAATGTCGCTGGCCTGGTCGGCAATGCGCTCAATGTCGGTGACCACCTTCATGGCAGTGGAAATGTGGCGCAGGTCGCCCGCTACCGGCTGCTGACGCAGCAGCAGAGCCATGCAGCGGTGCTCGATGTCCCGCTCCATGTTGTTGATGCGGTCATCCCCCTGCACGATCTTCTGGGCGGCTGCGGTGTCGGCGGTGCACAGCGCTTCCAGCGCGTTCTCCACGGCCTCGGCGGCGTTCTGCCCCATCTCCACCAGCGCGGTCCTGAGGGCTTCCAGATCGCTGTCGTATTGTTTGCGAATGCTCATTGCTTTGTTCCTCCCTGCATTAACCGAACCGGCCGGAGATGTAGTCCTCGGTGCGCTTATCCTTCGGGGTGCTGAAGATCTCGCTCGTGGGGCCGCACTCCACCAGCTCACCCAGCAGGAAGAAGGCCGTGCGGTCGCTGATACGGGCAGCCTGCTGCATATTGTGGGTGACGATGACCACGGTGTAGTTCTTTTTCAGCTCGCTCATCAGCTCTTCCACCTTCATGGTGGAGCCGGGGTCGAGGGCGCTGGTGGGCTCGTCCATCAGCAGAACTTCGGGTTTGACAGCCAGAGCCCGGGCGATGCACAGGCGCTGCTGCTGGCCGCCGGAGAGGCCCAGCGCGCTCTTTTTCAGGCGGTCTTTCACCTCGTCCCAGAGGGCAGCGCCCCGCAGGGAGCTTTCCACCAGCTCATCCAGCTCCGCTTTATTGCGGACGCCGTGGAGCTTGGGGCCATAAGTAATATTGTCGTAGATGCTCATGGGGAAGGGGTTCGCCTTCTGGAAGACCATGCCCACGCGGCGGCGCAGGTCGGTCAGCTGCATCTCCTTTGAGAAAATATCCTCACCCCGGAGCCGGACGTCGCCCTCGATGCGGACGTTCGGCACAAGGTCGTTCATCCGGTTCAGGGTCTTGAGGAAGGTGGATTTGCCGCAGCCCGAGGGG
>OKZM01000286.1_pt1 | contig 16516 bp, 9 predicted proteins | sample 1609131 | NCBI WGS metagenome assembly OKZM01 (sample SAMN02675049, study PRJEB24791) | human gut metagenome, SKBSTL061 | isolation source: stool | host: Homo sapiens | place: USA | reverse complement strand
CAGCACGATGCACCTGATCCCCCACGGCGACGCCGCGATCTACGACACGATGGTCCGCATGGGCCGCTCCAACGAGAGCCTGCTTGTGCCATTCGTGGACTCCAAGGGTAACTTCGGCAAGGCGTACAGCCGCGATATGGCCTACGCCGCCGCCCGATACACCGAGGCTAAGCTCGAGCCGGTCTGCGACGAGCTGTTCCGCGACATCGACAAGGACACCGTCGATTTTGTGCCCAACTACGACGGCACGACGACGGAGCCGACGCTGCTGCCTGTCACCTTCCCGACGATTCTGGCCAACAACACGCTGGGCATTGCCGTCGGCATGGCATCCAACATCTGTTCCTTCAACCTCGAGGAACTCTGCAATGCGACGATTGCCCTGATGAAGGACCCGCAGGCCGATTTGCGGGAAATCATTCCGGCCCCTGATTTCGTCGGCGGCGGCACGATTCTGTACGACGCCGCCGAGATGCAGAACGTGCTGGAAAATGGCCGCGGCAGCGTCTGCGTCCGCGCTAAGTGGAGCTACGACAAGGAAAACAACTGCATCGACGTCACGCAGATCCCGCCCACGACGACGGTAGAAGCCATCATGGACAAGATCACCGAGTTGGTCAAGCTGGGCAAGATTCGCGAAATCTCCGATATGCGCGACGAGACCGACCTGAACGGCTTAAAGCTGACGATTGATTTGAAGCGCGGCCAGGACCCCGACAAGCTGATGGCGCGCCTGTACAAGGCCACGCCGCTGGAGGACAGCTTCGCCTGCAACTTTAACGTGCTGATTGCGGGCCAGCCCAAGGTGCTGGGCGTGCGCAGCATCCTGAACGAGTGGATCGCCTTCCGCGCCGAGTGCGTGCGCCGCCGCACCTACTACGATTTGCAGGGCAAGCAGAAGCGCCTGCACCTGCTCAAGGGCCTGAAGGCAATTCTGCTCGACATTGACAAGGCCATCGAAATCGTGCGCAACACCGCCGAGGAGACCGAGGTCGTGCCGAACCTGATGATCGGCTTCGGCATCGACGAGGTGCAGGCCGAGTACGTGGCCGAGATCAAGCTGCGCCACCTGAACCGTGAGTATATCTTGAAGCGCACCGAGGAAATCGAAGAACTCGAAAACGCGATTGCGGACTTGGAGGATATTCTCAAGCGCCCGGCACGCATCAACAAGATCATCATGAAGGAGCTGGCCGACGTCGCCAAAAAGTACGGCAAACCCCGCCGCTGCGAGATCATGTACGAGGTGCCCGCCGTTGAGGGCGAGGAGCCGGAGCAGCAGATTCCCGACTACCCCGTGCACCTGTTCTTCACGCGGGACGGCTACTTCAAGAAGATCACGCCCCAGAGCCTGCGCATGAGCGGCGAGCAGAAGCTCAAGGACGGCGATGAGGTATTGTTCACCTGCGAGAGCACGAACAGTGTCGAGCTGCTCTTCTTCACGAATCATCGTCAGGTCTACAAGTCCCACGCCTACGATTTCAACGACAGCAAGGCGAGCGTCCTCGGTGATTACGTCGCCAGCGCCCTCGGCATGGAAGAGGGCGAGGTCCCGCTGTATATGGTCGTGACCCCCGATTACAAGGGCTGGATGCTCTTCTTCTACGACAACGGCAAGTGCGCCAAGGTGCCGCTGTCCAGCTACGAGACAAAGCAGAACCGCCGCAAGCTGCTGAAAGCCTACAGCGACAAGGCCGAGCTGGCCTTCATGCGCCACCTGCCCGAGGAGACCGAGCTGGCAATTTTCACCACCAACAACCGTCTGCTGCTCGTCGGCAGCGCGCTCATTCCCGAAAAGACGACCCGCGACACCGCCGGTGTCAGCGTTGTGGCGCTGAAAAAGAATGCCAAAATCGCCCGCGTCACGCTGGCCGAGGGCCTTGAGCTGAACGACGCCCCGCGCTACCGCGTGCGCACCCTGCCCGCCGCCGGTGCGATTTTGAAGGACGACGACAGAGCGGAGCAGCTGACGCTGTAAGGTGAAATCGTCTGTAGGGGCCGGGCGTGCCCGGCCCGCGGCCTTCCCATGATTGCAAGCTAGTGGGAAACTGCCGGGCCGGACATGTCCGGCCCCTACTATATCACGCAAAATTTTCAAAATCTCTTGACATCGAGCGAACTTTGTGCTAAAATGTTTCAGCAATCGTTCAGATGGCTGCTCCGCCCGGACAGGATGCCGGGTGCTGGTAGCCGCAATTCGGAGATTGTGATGAGCACATATATTGAGTATGGCTCCTTTTATCATGATCGAGAAAGAGGTGAAATAACCATGAAGCAGGGCATCCATCCGAACTATGTGGACTGCACCATCACTTGTGCCTGCGGCAACGTGATCCACACCCGTGACACCAAGCCGGAGATCCACGTCGAAGTCTGCAGCAAGTGCCATCCCTTCTACACCGGCAAGCAGAAGCTGGTCGATACCGGTGGCCGCGTCGAGCGCTTCAAGCGCCGCTTCGCCAAGTCTGGCAAGTAATTCCGTTTTTTGTACCCCGGATGGTTTTCATCCGGGGTATTTTTTGCTATACATCGAGGTTTCCCACCATGGCCGACTACAAAACCATCCGCGGCACAGCCACCTTTGAATATGAGGAAAAGCGCAGCCGCTTTATCGCAACGGCCTCCTTTGCCGACACGGAGGAAAAGGCCTTGACCGTGCTGAACGCTGTGCGCACCGCCAACCGCACGGCGCGGCACAACGTCTACGCCTATGTGCTGCAAAATGGCCGCACGCGGTATTCCGACGACGGCGAACCCGCCAAGACCGCCGGTACGCCCGTGCTGGAGACCATCGGCCACGCGGGTGTGGCAGACGTGATCGTCGTGGTAACGCGGTATTTCGGCGGCATTCTGCTGGGTACCGGCGGGCTGGTGCGCGCCTACACGGCGGCAGCCTCGGGCGCTCTGCAAAGCGCCGAGCTCGTCAGCATGCGGCTGGTCGTCGACTGCAAGGTCCGTGTGAGCTACGCCCAGTTCGAGCAGGCCCAGCGCATCATTGCGGCGGCGGAAACGCGGCTTGACGAGCCGATTTTTGACGATGCCGTGACGCTCTGCTGGCGTATGCCGGCAGGGCAGGAGGAAACGCTCCGCACGGCTCTCAACGAGCTGACCCGCGGCGGGGCAGAGGTGGAAATTTCTGCCCCGCAGTATGCGGCGTTTTAAATTTCTGTAAAAAATCAAAATTTTTCCAACAAAAAAAGAGTGTTTCCCGCACTTTTGTCGTATTTATAAGCAGAGAGCAGAAAAGGGGGGCACACTATGACGATCCGTGAAGAGACCGAGGCTATCGAACGGCAGACCCTGAGCCGCTACGCGACTTTAAGCGAAAACAGCCTGGGCCGCCGTGTGCCGCTGGAGCCGGACCCTATCCGGCCCTGCTTCCAGCGGGACCGGGACCGCATTCTGCACTGCAAGGCGTTCCGCCGCTTAAAGCAGAAAACGCAGGTCTTTCTGTCCCCGGAGGGCGACCACTACCGCACCCGCCTGACCCATACGCTGGAGGTCTCTCAGATCGCACGCACAATTTCCCGCGCACTGCGCCTGAATGAGGACCTGACCGAGGCCATCGCGCTCGGCCACGATCTGGGCCATACGCCGTTCGGCCACGCGGGGGAGAGAGCGCTCAACAGGCTCTGCCCGGGCGGGTTCTCCCACTACCGCCAGAGCCTGCGCGTGGTGGATTACTTAGAGCGCGACGGCCAGGGCCTTGACCTGACTTGGGAGGTGCGCAACGGCATTGTGACCCACACGTCCGGCGCGTGGGCCCGCACACCCGAGGGCTGCGTTGTGCGCCGTGCCGACCACATTGCGTTTCTGAACCACGACATTGAGGACGCCATCACCGCCGGTGTGCTCGACGCGCGCCAGCTGCCGCCCGAGGCCGTCGCCGTGCTGGGACATACCAAATCCGAGCGTATTACGACGATGATCACCGACCTGGTCGCACACAGCGGCAACGGGAAAATCAATTTTTCCCCCGAGGTCGAGGCCGCCTACGCTGTGCTGAAGGACTTCATGTACGCGACGGTCTATGTCGACAAGGAGGCCAAGCGCGAGGAAAAGAAGGTGGACAAGCTCATCAGCGAGCTGTACGCCCGCCTGTGCGACGAACCGGCCCTGATGCCGAACTTTTACATGCAGATCGCCTACAATGAGGGCGTGGACCGTGCCGTGACCGACTACATCAGCGGCATGAGCGACGAGTTCGCCACGCGCCTGTTTGAGGAACTGTTCGTTCCGCAGAAGTGGAAGGTTTTGTGAGCAATAATAAATAATAATAAATAATAAAGATTGTGGATCGCGTCGCTGTGCGCCACTCAAAAAATCACGTAGGGGCGCATTCTATATGCGCCCGCGGAGGTCTGCGCCGCCGCGAACGGGCACGGGCGGATATGGAATCCGCCCCTACGATTTTGTTTTCGACCAAAGGGAGAAAACTCCACCACATTTATTATTTTGAGAAACGGAGGTGCAGCCAAGCCCATGATACCCCAGGAATATATACAGGAAGTCGTGCGGCGCAACGACATTGAAGAAGTCATCGGCCAGTATGTCCAGCTGCGCCGCCGCGGACGCACGGCCACGGGTCTGTGTCCGTTCCACAATGAAAAAACGCCGTCCTTCGTCGTTTACCCGGATACCCAGAGCTTTTACTGCTTCGGCTGCGGTGCGGCGGGCGATGTCATCAACTTTGTGCGCAAGTACAACAATCTCGGCTATGTCGAGGCTGTCAAGCAGCTGGCGGGCCGCGCAGGTATGCCGCTGCCCGAGGAGGATGACCGCGAGTCCCGTGCGCGCCAGCGCCTGTTGGAGATCAACCGCTGCGCCGCGCGCTACTTCTACGAGAACCTCAACGCCAAAACGCCGGAGGCCGCCATGGCCCGCCGCTACTGGAAGGAAAAGCGCGGCCTGTCCGACGCCGCCATCCGCCGGTTCGGCCTTGGCTACGCACCGGAGGACTTCGGCGGCCTGTTGCACTACCTCAAGCGCCGCGGCTTCAGTGAGGAGGAGCTGGAAACCTCCGGCCTCGTCAAGCGCAGCGCCAAGGGCAACCTCTATGACATCTTCCGCCACCGCGTCATGGTGCCCATCATTGATGTGCGCGGGGCCATCATTGCCTTCGGCGGGCGCGTGCTGGACGACTCCAAGCCCAAGTACATCAACAGCCCCGAGACGATGGTCTATCACAAATCCCGCACACTTTTTGCGCTGAATATCGCCAAAAAGTCAAAAAACCGGCGCTACATTCTCTGTGAGGGCTACATGGACGTCATCTCGATGCATGAGGCCGGGTTTGACACGGCGGTCTGTGCCTGCGGCACGGCCCTGACACCCGAGCAGGCTAAGCTGCTGAGCGAGTACGCCGACGAGGTCGTTTTGAGTTACGACTCCGACGAGGCGGGCCAGAAGGCCACCGAGCGCAGCCTTGGCATTCTGGGCAGCACGACGCTGAAAGTCAGCGTGCTGAGCTACCAGGGCGCGAAGGACCCGGACGAGTTCATCAAAAAATATGGCCGCGAGCGGTTCGAGATGCTCTTGAACGGCACGGCCAACCCGACAGAATTCCAGCTAAAAAAGAGCAAGGCCAAGTATGACCTGCGCAGCGATGACGGGCGGTTGAGCTATATCCGGGAGGCCATCGAGATTCTGACCGAGCGCGGCGTCAGCCCGACGGCGCGGGACGTCTACGCCGGGCGGCTGGCCGACGAGACCGGCGTCTCAAAACAGGCCATCCTTTCCCAGCTCAACGGGGCGCTTCAGGCCGCTGCGCGCCGCAGCTACCGCAAGGAGCAGCGCGACCTTTCCAAGGAGGGCATCGCGTCGGACATCCGCGTGCCCTACACCAGCAGCGGGGAATCCGCCCTCGGCGCGGCCAACGCGGCGCGCCAGCTGGCCGTGGCCATGCTGCAAGACCCCGAGCAGGTGCCCTACGTCCGTGCACGGCTGGATATGTCCACCGTGCTGGTGCCCGAGATGCAGCGCGCACTGGAGGCAATTTTCCGCTGTGTGGACGAGCACCTGCCGCTGAACCAAACGTCATTACAGCAAATGCTGGATGAGGCCGCGTTCCGGCAGCTGGCCCACGGGCAGGCGTACAACCACGACATCCGTCTGCAAAGGCAGGATATTGATATGTATCTGGACCGCTTGCGGACCGCCAAGCCGATCAGTGAGCAGGTCAAGGATATGAGCGACGGCCAGCTGGAAAGCTACTTTGCAAACCTCGGCAAAAAGAAGGGCGCCCGCCCCGCCGAGACAGACGAATAACGACATTCCGACATACTTTGTCAAACAATAGAAAACCAAAAGGAGAACGTACTTATGGCAGAAAAGAAAGACCCAATCCGCAGCCTGATCGACACGGGCCGCCACGTCGGCAAGCTGACCAGCAGTGAGATCAGCGACGCAATGGAGGAAAATGGCAACGTTCTTGACGTAGAAGCGATGGAAAAGCTCTACGAGGAGCTGGAAAGCAACGGCATCGAGATCGTCGACGACACGCCCGTTGACGTCAGCAACGCCCTGCCTAGCTCCGAGGAGGGCGCGGACGACTACGAGGACGGCCTGACTGCCGACGGCATCACGATTGACGACCCCGTCAAGGTCTACCTGAAGGAAATTGGCCGCGTGCCGCTGCTGACCCCCGAGGAGGAAACCGAGCTGGCACTGAAAATTCAGGCCGGCGGCCCCGAGGGCGAGAAGGCCAAGCAGCGCCTGAGCGAGGCCAACCTGCGTCTGGTCGTCTCCATCGCCAAGCGCTATGTGGGCCGCGGCATGCAGTTCCTGGATCTGATCCAGGAAGGCAACCTGGGCCTGATCAAGGCTGTCGAAAAGTTTGACCACACCAAGGGCTTCAAGTTCTCCACCTACGCAACGTGGTGGATCCGCCAGGCCATCACCCGCGCCATCGCTGACCAGGCCCGCACCATCCGCATCCCCGTGCACATGGTCGAGACGATCAACAAGGTCAAGAAGGTGTCCAGCCAGCTGCTGCATGAGTACGGCCACGACCCCAGCGCCGAGGAGATCGCCGAGCGCCTTGACATGCCCGTGGATAAGGTCCGCGAGATCATGCGCGTCGCACAGGAACCCGTCAGTCTGGAGACGCCCATCGGTGAGGAGGAGGACAGCCATCTGGGCGACTTCATCCCCGACGATGACGCACCCGTGCCCGCCGAGGCCGCCAGCCAGACCTTGCTGAAGGAGCAGCTGGCCGACGTGCTCAAGACCCTGACCCCGCGTGAGGAGAAGGTCCTGCGCCTGCGCTTCGGCTTGGAGGATGGCCGCCCCCGCACGCTGGAGGAGGTCGGCAAGGAGTTCAACGTCACCCGTGAACGCATCCGCCAGATCGAAGCCAAGGCCCTGCGCAAGCTCCGCCACCCCAGCCGCAGCAAGAAACTGCGGGATTTCCTGGATTGATTTGATATGTGAATAAAAGTACCCCCGCCCCGCTTGTGAAAATAAGCAGGGCGGGGCTTTGGTTTGTGTGGGTGTTATGGCCGCTCTGTAGGGGCGGCTGCAATGTTCCACGGGTGAGCAATGCTCACCCCTACAAGGCGTCAAACAAAATTTATGCCTTATTCCTTGCAATACGCCGCAATCGCCTTTGCGGCGAACTCAGCAGTGCCGGGGCCGCCTGCGGCGTTGATGTTGGCGGTGAACTCTCCGCCAGCGCCGTACATTTGGCCGAGCTGGGCGAAAATCTCCTTTGTGCAGGTGTAGTAGTGCTCGGTGATGAAAGCTTGCAGCTTGGCGGCCTGCGCCTGCACGGCGGGGTTGTCGATGGGCAGGTTTTGCAGTGCGCCGAACCCGGCGGTCAACGCCATCAGCTGATTGTTTATATCGCTGCTCTCCTGCACCGTGCGTTCGGCGGCGTTCTGCTCAAACTCGCGGTAGGCGGGGGTGTCGCCCCAAGATTCCTTGGCGCGGCGGGTGTACTCGTCAATGCGGGATGTATCAAATTCTTTGAATTGCATAGTGTGTCCTCCTGCGGCTTGCAAAGTCCGCGCCAGCCGTATCAAATCTTCCAAGTGCTGCTTTTTCAGCGTGAGAAGCTCAATTTGCTGGCGCAGAGCCTTGCGGCGGTCAAAATTCGGGTTGTCCAAAATGGTGCGGATGTCCCGCAAGGGAAACTCCAGCTCCCGAAACAGCAAAATCTGCTGCAAACGTTCCAGCGCTGCATCGTCATACAGCCTGTAGCCGCTCTCGGTGCGCATGGCGGGCAGCAGACCCAGCTTATCATAGTATTGCAGCGTGCGTATGCTTATGCCTGTCAGTCGGCTGGCTTCTTTTACGGTCATCATGATAAAACCCTCGTTTCCTTTGCGGTACTGCTATCATACACCCTGACGTTGCGTCAGAGTCAAGCGTTTCTTGAAAAAAAGTGTAATTGAAAACTTTCCGCGTCTGTGCTACACTTGTCCTTGCGCGAATGACTACTGTGCGGAGAGGATTTGAAATCATGGAACAAAAGCAAAACAGAAGCTCGTTTTCCGGCAAGCTCGGCTTTGTGCTGTCGGCTGCCGGGGCGTCGGTGGGACTGGGCAATATCTGGCGGTTCCCGTATCTGGCGGCCAAGTACGGCGGCGGTATTTTTCTGCTGATCTATATTGTGCTGGCGCTGACGTTCGGCTACACGATGATCATGGCCGAGACTGCGCTGGGCCGCATGACCCACAAAAGCCCGGTCAGCGCCTACGGTGCGTTTGCAAAGCCGGGACGCAAAAACGGATTCCTCGGCTTTGGCGGCTGGATCAACGCCGTTATCCCGGTGCTGATCGTGCCGTACTACTCGGTCATCGGCGGCTGGGTCATCAAATATCTGTTTGAATATCTGCGCGGCAACGCCCAGGGCCTTGCGGAGAACGGCTATTTCAGCGCGTTCATTGCAGACGGCGCGTCCGCCGAGGTCTGCTTCCTGCTGTTTGCGTTCTTTACGCTGGGCATCATCTTTGCGGGCGTGCGCAACGGCGTGGAGCGCGTCTCCAGGCTCATGATGCCGGTGCTGGTCGTGCTGTCGGTCGTCATTGCGGTCTACTCGGTCACGCGGCCCGGCGCACTGGCGGGTGTTGCCTATTTCCTGGTGCCCAACCCGGCCAACTTCTCGTGGATGACCGTCGTCACGGCCATGGGGCAGATGTTCTACTCGCTGTCCATCGCCATGGGCATTCTTGTCACGTTCGGCTCCTACATGAAGAAGGATGTCTCGATTGAGGAATCCACCGAGCACGTCGAGATTTTCGACACGCTCATCGCCGTCATGGCGGGCCTGATGATTATTCCGGCGGTGTTTGCGTTCTCCGGCGGCGACCCCGACACGCTGCAGGCCGGTCCCGCGCTGATGTTCATTACGATCCCGAAAGTCTTTGCCAGCATGGGGCTGGGCACGGTGGTGGGTGTGCTGTTCTTTGTGCTTGTGCTGTTTGCGGCGGTCACCAGCTCGATTGCCCTGACCGAGAGCGCCGTCTCAACGTTTGAGGATGAGTTGGGCTGGGACCGCAAAAAGGCCACGGTGCTCGTCGGCGTCATCATGGTGGCGCTGGGCACGCTGTCCAGCCTGGGCTACGGCCCGCTGGCGGGGGTCACGGTCATCGGGATGCAGTTCCTCGACTTCTTCGACTTCCTGACGAACTCGGTCATGATGCCGATTGCGGCCATTGCGACCTGTCTGCTCGTCTCCCGCGTCATCGGCGTGGACAAGATCGAGCAGGAGGTTGAGCTGGACGGCCAGCCCTTCCGCCGCAAGAGGATTTTCCGCTTCATGATCCGCTGGCTCTGCCCGGTCTTTGCCGCCGTCATTCTGGCAAGCTCGGTGGCCAATGCGTTTGGAATCATTAAAATGTGACAGAAAAGGACCGTTTCCGGGTGTGGAGACGGTCCTTTTTTGTTTTATTAGAGATGCAGGGCAAGGCTCCGCGGGCGCATATAGAATCCGCCCCTACGGCCTCCGAGGTCGCAGGCACCCGCAGCCTGTCGAAAAGTGCATCGCAGGGGCGAGCATTGCTCGCCCGCAGAAGCGTTGCGGCAGCCGGAGCGCTGCCGGGCCGTCAGGGCACCCCGCCCTACGATGCTTCTATTTCTTCTCCGGCTTGTACCGCAGCACCTTCTCCGAAAAATGCCTTGTAAAGAACTGCACGAACGGTCCTAACCCGAAGGCGCAGATCAGGGTGCCCAGCCCGATCAGTCCGCCCAACAGGAAGGCAAGCACCGCACACAGCGCATCGGTGAACACGCGGCAGCCGAAGTAGGGGACAGGCAGCCGGTCTGCCAGCATCAGCGAGAGCGCGTCATACGGCGCGACGCCTAAATCCGCCGTCTGGTACAGCGAGCACCCCAGCGCGATGACCAACACCGCCACAGCGACCCAAAGCAGCTGCACCGGCAGCGTGTCGGCTGAGCCAAAGACGGCGGTCATCGCGTCGCCGGTAAACGTGACGATGAACCCGATGCAGAAGCTGTTGATGATGGTGCCAAGCCCGATGTACCGCCGCCCCCAAAGCAGCTGCGGCACGAAAAGGCAGAGGTTCATCAGCACATTCTCGATGCTGAACGGCAGGCCGACCAGCTCCGCCAACCGCAGGTTCAGCGCACTGATGGAGTCGTTGCCCAGGCGCGAGAACTTGAACACCGCAATGCCGATGCCGATGATGACGACGCCCGCAATCATGCCAAGGATGCGCCGCAGGGTGATTTTCTGGCCGAGAAGATTCATGTGCAAAACGCCTTTCCAATTATAATAAGGATTCTGTATAGTACTATCCCGTAAAACCACCCCGCCTGTCAAGAGACAACCTGTTTAAAATATCACACCCAACCTTGTGAAAACTGCCAAAAACCGCACCCTGTAACCGCTGTACCGAATTTGTCAAGCGGAGGGAAACGGTGCAAAATCAGCAAATTGCCGAAATTTTGTTACACCCGCCCGGGCGTTCGATGAAACGGAAAAACTTCATAAAAAAGCCGAAAAACCCTTGACAGCAAGCCGTTTACCCTGTATACTAAAACAGTATCACAAAAATGGAATAGAGCGCCCTAAAGGGATTTTGCAAAATCTGTAAAATCAAAAAGTTTGTGAAAAACGACGAATATGCCGCAGTTTCACAGCCGTCTTTCGGGTCGCTTTCGCCAACTTTGTCAATCTATGGAATAGGAGTGGTCGCGTTTTATGGTAAAGGTCAAGCCCGTACAAAACGGCAGAACGACCCGCATGAGCTTTTCCCACATCAACGAAGTGATTGGTATGCCCAATCTGATCGAGATCCAGAAAAACTCTTACAACTGGTTCCTGGAGGAGGGCCTGCATGAGGTCTTCCACGACATTGCCGCGATCGAGGACTACACCGGCAACCTCGTGCTGGAGTTCGTCGATTACCGGCTGGACAAGAACCCCAAGTATTCTATTAAAGAATGCAAAGAGCGGGATGCCACGTATGCGGCACCCCTGTACGTCACGGCCCGTCTGTTCAACAAGCAGACCGGCGAGGTGAAGGAGCAGGAGATCTTCATGGGCGACTTCCCGCTCATGACCGACGCCGGTACCTTCATCTCCAACGGTGCCGAGCGTGCCATCGTCTCCCAGTTGGTCCGTTCTCCCGGCGTTTTCTACGGCTCCAGCAAGGACCGTACCGGCAAGGACCTGTTCACCGCCACCATGAACCCCAACCGCGGCGCCTGGCTGGAGTATGAGACGGACTCCTCTGACGTTTACTACGTCCGTATCGATAAGAACCGCAAGCTGCCCGTTACCACGCTGCTGCGTGCCCTGGGCCTGTCCACCGATGAGCAGATCAAGCAGTTCTTCGGTGATTCCGAGCCGAAGATCAACGCCTCTCTCGAGAAGGACATCACCCACAACACCGAGGAGGGCCTGCTCGAGGTCTACCGCAAGCTGCGCCCCGGCGAGCCCCCGACGGTGGAAAACTCCCGCGCGCACCTGAACAACCTGTTCTTTGACCCGCGCCGTTACGATCTGGCTCGTTTTGGCCGCTATAAAATGAACAACAAGCTCAGCCTGACCCGCCGCATTGCCGGTTATAGGGCTGCCGAGGACATCATCGCTCCGCTGACCGGCGAGCTGCTGGCCGCCAAGGGCGAGAAGATCAATATGGCCAAGGCCGAGGACATCGATAACGCCGGTGTTACCCGCGTTACCATCCTCGTTGAGAAGAAGGGCGAGGAGCCCCGTCCGTTCATTGTCATCTCCAACGGCTGCGTCAACGCCCAGAACTTCTTCAGCTTCGACGTCGAGGCCGAGGCCGGTGTCAATGAGCGTGCCAACTTTGCCGAGATCCGCAAGATCCTCGACACCACCTCCGATGTGGAGGAGCAGAAGGAGCTGCTGCGCCAGAACCATGATGTTCTGATCAGCCGCACCGTCACCGTCGATGACATCTTTGCCTCCGTTAACTACCTGCTGGGCCTTGACCACGGCATCGGCACCACCGATGAGATCGACCATCTGGGCAACCGCCGCGTCCGCAGCGTCGGTGAGCTGCTGCAGAACCAGTTCCGCATCGGCTTCTCCCGCATGGAGCGGGTCATCCGTGAGCGCATGACCCTGCAGAATCAGGAAAACGGCGAGATCACCCCGCAGAGCCTGGTCAACATCCGCCCTGTCGTCGCCGCCATCAAGGAGTTCATCGGTTCCAGCCCGCTGTCCCAGTTCATGGACCAGAACAACCCGCTGGCCGAGCTGACCCACAAGCGCCGTCTGTCCGCTCTGGGCCCCGGCGGTCTGTCCCGTGACCGCGCAGGCTTCGAGGTCCGCGACGTTCACTACACCCACTATGGCCGTCTGTGCCCCATCGAGACGCCTGAAGGCCCGAACATCGGTCTGATCTCCTATCTGGCCACCTACGCCAAGATCAACAAGTACGGCTTCGTTGAGGCCCCGTACCGCAAGGTCGACAAGGCCACCGGCGCTGTTACCGATGAGGTCGTCTATATGACCGCCGACGAGGAGGACGAGTATATCGTCGCTCAGGCCAACGAGCCGCTGGACGAGAACAACCACTTCGTCCGTTCCCGCGTCTCCGGCCGCCACCGCAACGACATCCAGGAGTTCGATGCTTCTCAGGTCGACTACATGGACGTTTCTCCGCGTATGATGGTTTCCGTCGCTACGGCCTGCATCCCGTTCCTTGAGAACGACGACTGCAACCGTGCACTGATGGGCTCCAACATGCAGCGTCAGGCCGTGCCTCTGATGGTCACCCAGCAGCCGCTGGTCGCCACCGGCATGGAGTACAAGGCCGCCACCGACTCCGGTGTCTGCGTCCTGGCCGCCCATGACGGCACCGTTGAGTATGTCGACGCCGACAAGATCATTGTCCGCTGCGCCGACGGCTCCGCCGACACCTATGAACTCATCAAGTTCATGCGCTCCAACCAGGGCAACTGCAACAACCAGCGCCCCATCGTCAATGTGGGCGAGACCGTCAAGGCCGGCGACGTGCTGGCTGACGGCCCCGCGACCCGCAACGGCGAGATCAGCCTGGGCAAGAACGCCCTGATCGGCTTCATGACCTGGGAGGGCTACAACTACGAGGACGCCGTCCTGCTGAACGAGAAGCTCGTCCGCGAGGATGTCTACACCTCCATCCACATTGAAGAATATGAGACCGAGGCCCGCGACACGAAGCTCGGACCCGAGGAAATCACCCGCGACATCCCGAACGTCGGCGATGACGCGCTGAAGGACCTCGATGACCGCGGCATCATCCGCATCGGTGCCGAGGTCAAGACCGGCGACATCCTCGTCGGCAAGGTCACCCCGAAGGGCGAGACCGAGCTGACCGCCGAGGAACGCCTGCTGCGCGCCATCTTCGGCGAGAAGGCCCGCGAGGTCCGCGACACCTCCCTGCGTGTGCCCCACGGCGCCTACGGCATCGTTGTCGACGTCAAGGTCTTTACCCCCGAGAACAGCGACGAGCTGCAGCCCGGCGTGCGTATGTGCGTGCGCTGCTACATCGCCCAGAAGCGTAAGATCAGCGTCGGCGATAAGATGGCAGGCCGTCACGGCAACAAGGGTGTTGTTTCCCGCATTCTGCCGCAGGAGGATATGCCCTTCCTGCCCGACGGCACCCCGCTGGATATCGTGCTGAACCCCCTGGGCGTTCCCTCCCGTATGAACATCGGTCAGGTCCTGGAGGTCAACCTGGGCTACGTTGCCAAGGCACTGGGCTGGAAGGTCCAGACCCCCGTCTTTGACGGTGCGCACGAGTCCGACCTGCGCGACTGCTTCGCCGAGGCCCGCGAGAAGTGGCACGGCGAAAACGCGCCCGAGTACCCGACCCACCTGGACCGCCTGATGGGCGAGAAAGGCCATGTCATCGACTTCTCCAAGATCGACCTGACCGACGACGGCAAGACCACCCTGTATGATGGCCGTACCGGTGAACAGTTCCCCAGCAAGGTCACGGTAGGCTATATGTACTACCTGAAGCTGCATCACCTGGTTGACGATAAGATCCATGCCCGTTCCACAGGCCCCTACTCCATGGTCACCCAGCAGCCTCTGGGCGGCAAGGCGCAGTTCGGCGGCCAGCGCTTCGGCGAGATGGAGGTCTGGGCGCTGGAAGCCTACGGCGCCGCCTACACCCTGCAGGAGATCCTGACCATCAAGTCCGACGACGTTGTGGGCCGTGTCAAGACCTACGAGGCCATCGTCAAGGGCGAGCCGATCCCGAGCCCCGGTATCCCCGAGAGCTTCCGCGTTATGCTCAAAGAGCTGCAGAGCCTTGGCCTGGATATTGTTGTGCAGGATAAGGAAGGCAACGCCGTCGATATGCGTCAGGAGTTTGACGACGATGACAGCAGCTTTGAGAACAATGACTACGACCTGGGCGATAACGTCATGGTCGAGAGTGAGCTGCAGGACGATTACAGCGTCAAGGACGCCGACGAAGGCTTTGACGATGATCTGGATGAGGATGCCGGCCCCACGGCTGATGACCTCGCCGCCATCGAGTCTGATTCCTTCGACGATTGATCGAATTGCATCGTGTGTCATATTGAATTTGAGAGGGTTCGCTGAATGGAAAATAAAGAATTCGATTCGATTAAGATCGGCCTTGCCTCCCCGGACCAGATCCGTGCCTGGAGCTACGGCGAGGTCACCAAGCCCGAAACCATCAATTACCGCACCCTGAAGCCGGAGCGCGACGGCCTGTACTGCGAGCGCATTTTTGGACCTACCAAGGACTGGGAATGCCACTGCGGCAAGTATAAGCGCATCCGCTATAAGGGTAAGATCTGCGACAAGTGCGGCGTCGAGGTCACCCGCGCCAAGGTCCGCCGTGAGCGCATGGGCCACATCGAGCTGGCCGCGCCTGTCTCGCACATCTGGTATTTCAAGGGCATTCCCAGCCGCATCGGCCTGATGCTGGACATCAGCCCCCGTCAGCTGGACAAGGTCCTGTATTTCGCCAACTACATTGTCACCGACCCCGGCTTCACGCCGCTGGAGAAAAAGCAGCTGCTGACCGAGCGCGAGTACAAGGAGATGCGCGAAAAGTACGAGGATACGTTTGAAGCCGGTATGGGTGCCGAAGCCATCCAGAAGCTGCTGGCCGAGATCGACCTCGACAAGCTGAGCAAGGAGCTGCGTGAGGAGCTCGAGCACGCCAACGGCCAGAAGCGCGTCCGCCTGCTGAAGCGCCTTGAGTGCGTTGAGAGCTTCCTCGAGAGCAACCAGCGCCCCGAGTGGATGGTCATGACGGTCATCCCCGTCATTCCGCCGGATCTGCGCCCCCTGCTGCAGCTGGACGGCGGCCGCTTTGCGACCTCCGACCTGAACGATCTGTACCGCCGCGTCATCAACCGCAACAACCGCCTGAAGCGTCTGCTGGAGCTCGGTGCGCCCGACATCATCGTCCGCAACGAGAAGCGTATGCTTCAGGAGGCGGTGGACGCCCTGATCGACAACGGCCGCCGCGGCCGCCCTGTCACCGGCGCCAACAACCGCGCCCTCAAGTCCCTGAGCGATATGCTCAAGGGCAAGCAGGGCCGTTTCCGCCAGAACCTGCTGGGCAAGCGCGTGGACTACTCCGGCCGAAGCGTTATCGTGGTCGGCCCCGAGCTGAAGATCTACCAGTGCGGCGTGCCCAAGGAGATGGCTGTGGAGCTGTTCCGTCCCTTCATTATGAAGAAGCTGGTGGAGGATGGCAGCGCCAACAACATCAAGTCCGCCAAGAAGATGGTGGACAAGGGCCGCACCGAGGTGTGGGACGCGCTGGACGAGATCATCAAGGACCACCCCGTCATGCTGAACCGTGCACCTACGCTGCACCGCCTGGGCATTCAGGCCTTTGAGCCGGTGCTGGTGGAGGGCCGTGCCCTGAAGCTGCATCCCCTGAACTGCACGGCCTTCAACGCCGACTTCGACGGCGACCAGATGGCTATCCACGTTCCTCTGTCCGCCGAAGCACAGGCCGAGGCGCGTCTGCTGATGCTGTCCGCCAACAACCTGCTGCGTCCTCAGGACGGCGGCCCCGTCACCGTGCCTACGCAGGATATG
>OKZM01000279.1_pt1 | contig 16909 bp, 17 predicted proteins | sample 1609131 | NCBI WGS metagenome assembly OKZM01 (sample SAMN02675049, study PRJEB24791) | human gut metagenome, SKBSTL061 | isolation source: stool | host: Homo sapiens | place: USA | reverse complement strand
TCAGGCTCTCGCCCATTGACCAATATTCCTCACTGCTGCCTCCCGTAGGAGTTTGGACCGTGTCTCAGTTCCAATGTGGGGGACCTTCCTCTCAGAACCCCTATCCATCGAAGACTAGGTGGGCCGTTACCCCGCCTACTATCTAATGGAACGCATCCCCATCGTCTACCGGAATACCTTTAATCATGTGAACATGCGGACTCATGATGCCATCTTGTATTAATCTTCCTTTCAGAAGGCTGTCCAAGAGTAGACGGCAGGTTGGATACGTGTTACTCACCCGTGCGCCGGTCGCCATCAGCCTTAGCAAGCTAAGACCATGCTGCCCCTCGACTTGCATGTGTTAAGCCTGTAGCTAGCGTTCATCCTGAGCCAGGATCAAACTCTTCATTGTAATAATATCTTTTCCAACTATTCAGTTGATAATCTGCTCAAGGATTCCAAATCTATCAATATCAATATTGACGGTTCTTGTTTTTTTCCGTACACCATATATATATTACATACGGTGCACCGGCTTGTACTACTTGTTTGTTTATCTTAAATCTTTCAAAGAACTCTCATTTATGTCTTGCCATCGTTTCCGAAAGCGGATGCAAAGGTAAGAGATTTTATCGTAACCACCAAATGTTTTCGAAAGTTTTTTTTGAAAAAGTTTTTTTTCGAAACTTCCATAAAAGGCGGGACGTCCATCCTCCCCACGTCTTATCCGTTCTCGCTCCCTTAGCCCCGCTAAGGTAAGATACTGGGTGCAGACACTGTCAAGGAAAACTCTCCTACGTTTGTTTCACCAAGTCAGTCACACACTGTCTGAAGTGCCGCATCTCTCTCGATTGCGGATGCAAAGGTAGACCTTTTAACGATAACCAGCAAACATACGAAGGAAAAATTATACGGATTTCCTGAAACTTTTTTGTAATACTCTGAATAACAGATGTGTTACAAAGCATGTTTTTATAACGGAGGACACGGGAGGAAAAAGACAGACACATTATAATATTCGCACGCGCGTAAACAAAAACGGAAGAGCTGGAACTAAAGAAGGGGAAGGCGCGAGTCCGGAGGGGCAACCAAACACCGTAAGCCAGGACAGGGAAGGGAAGACAGCTACGGAAAACACAGGACGATGTACGCAGCACACACAACTGAGTTAGCAAAAACAGATGCCAATGCTACCACTCTTGAAAAACTTTAGGAGGGAAAAAGCAGAGAAGAATTTCCTTGTTCAAGCACGTGCCAACAAAAGTCTGAATGTAAAATCCATAAAGAAGACTACATATTTTGCACCTCCCCCTCTACCGCACATACACACTTGATAATTATTATTTGAAAAAAGTTCTATAATAATTTGGTTTATATTATAAACTATATTACATTTGTAAAGTATTTAAGTAAAATAAACTTTTGTCATTCAACCTATAAAACATCATAACAATGAAAACAAACACAATATTTTACAAGAAGCGTGCCACTATCCTGGCATGTGCCACACTAGCTATTCCGAGATTTGCTACTGAAAGTATAGCACAGACCACTAACTTTATATCACCATAAGTAAGAAATAAAGCCTATGAAAACAAACCAAAACAACGAAAAGACAGTTCCAACCCAGGAACAAATCGAAGCAGCATGCCGGCAAAGTGCCCGTCATTTTTGGAATTGGCTCACTTGGTCATTAGTCTATTATGTGGTAATAAACCTGTTTCTTATAGCTATAAACTGGTTTACCAGTCCACACTACTGGTGGGTACTATGGGTGATAGCAGGCTGGGGAATCAGCTTGCTGATGACAGCCATAGAAAAAAGCATCAAATATTAATCAATCACAAACTAAAAAGAAAAAACAGTATGGAAGAAAGAAAATTGAATGAGAAAGAGAGTTTGGAACTCATCGCTCAAATGATTCAGAATACAAAAAACAGGCTAGAAACCAATTGTGGCATGCCGTTCCTTTTTTGGGGATATACCACTATCTTTGTCAGCCTGCTGGTCTGGTTTCTGGTAGTAACTACCGGGAATTATTATTGGCAATACCTATGGTTCTTACTCCCTATCATCGCAGGAACAGGAACTTACCTCTCTACACGTAATCAGCAGCCGGGTATCAAGACTCATTTGGACAAAGTAATCAATTATATTTGGTTGGTATTCGGCATAACCGGCTTTCTGATATCCATGCTCGCCATGTTTTTCTGGCAACTTCCCATCCTGTTCATAATCCTTCTGCTGATGGGCATGGGGACTACACTAACAGGACTGGTGGTAGGTTATAAAACTGTCACTATTTGCGGCACACTGGGAGCGTTAAGCTCCATCGGATGCCTTTTTTATCCAGGTCCAAACCAGATATTAATCTTCGCTCCTGTCTTTATTTTCATGATGGTTATTCCGGGACATGTATTGAATCATGCTGCCCGTAAACAAAAAAAATCGTAACTTTGCGCCTATGTTCAAAGAATTGAATCCATTACTACATTCCGAACTGAGACTTGCCGTGATGTCCATACTGGTTTCAGTGGAAGAGGCCGAGTTCAGCTATCTGAAACAACAGACAGGAGCGACGGCAGGTAATCTGAGTGTGCAAATAGACAAGCTGAACAAGGCTGACTATGTAGAAGTCATCAAGACATTTAAAGGAAAAATGCCTTGTACCATTTGTAAGATTACACAAAAAGGGCTTGAAGCTTTTGAAGAATATGTAGATGCATTAAAAAGTTATATAAACATAAATACATAACAGATCATATCATTATTTGTTCCATCCACAAACCTGTTTGAATAAATACTGTTTAACATCTTGATTGACAGGCATTCTGAAATTCACCATCCTAGGATGATTATATGAGATAACTTTCTATTATCCCATATAATTTTTTAGAATAAACACCTTAATAAAAGGTTTTGTAAATTTGTACCCGGAAGAGAGAACATCCTCTCCCACAAAAGTGTTTATATTATACAAACTTTAAATAATAGAATTATGGAATTTGTAACGAATGAAAAGCTGACAATCGTAGGCGCTGCCGGAATGATTGGATCGAACATGGCTCAAACTGCTATCATGATGGGTCTTACTCCCAATATTTGTTTGTATGACCCATACGCTCCCGGTCTGGAAGGTGTGGCAGAAGAACTATACCATTGCGGTTTCGAAGGCATGAACATCACATTCACTTCCGATATCAAGGAAGCTTTGACCGATGCTAAATATATTGTAAACTCAGGTGGTGCGGCACGTAAAGCCGGCATGACCCGTGAAGACTTGCTGAAAGGAAACGCAGCCATCGCTGAAGAATTCGGAAAAAATGTAAAGGCCTATTGTCCGGACGTAAAACATATCGTGGTTATTTTCAATCCGGCTGATATTACCGGTCTGATCACCTTATTATATTCAGGCCTGAAACCATCACAAGTTACAACCCTTGCCGCTCTTGACTCTACACGCTTGCGCAGCGAATTGTCCAAGCATTTCGGCATCGCTATGGATAACGTAGAAAACTGCCGCACGTATGGCGGTCATGGTGAGCAGATGGCTGTTTATGCTTCTACCGCTAAAGTAAACGGAAAAGCATTACTTGATATCATCGGCACTGATGCTTTGACAAAAGAACAATGGACCGAAATACAACAAAAAGTAACTAAAGGCGGTGCAAACATCATCAACCTGCGCGGCCGCTCTTCTTTCCAAAGCCCGTCCTATGTTTCTATCGAAATGATTGCCGCCGCCATGGGAGGAAAGCCATTCCGCTGGCCTGCAGGTACTTACGTATCCAATGGTAAGTTCGACCATATCATGATGGCCTGGGAAACTTCTATCGCTAAGGATGGCTGCCACTTAAAAGAAGTGAAAGGCACGCCCGAAGAAGAAGCCGCATTAGAAAAAAGTTATGCACACCTTTGTGCTTTGCGTGATGAAGTGATTGCGATGGGAGTACTTCCTCCGGTTTCCGAATGGAACAAGCTGAATCCTAATATTAAATAATTCTGATTACAATATTCCGTTAAAAACATCGCCGGGTTCACCCTTGGCGATGTTTTTTTTGTATCTTCGCACTCGCAATGATAGACCAACCCACCATAGACCGGATACTGGATGCCGCACAAATTGTAGATGTGGTATCCGAGTTTGTCACTCTGCGGAAACGCGGTGTGAATTTTGTCGGACTTTGTCCATTCCATGATGACAAAACCCCTTCATTCTATGTATCACCGGCCAAAGGATTATGCAAATGCTTCGCCTGTGGCAAAGGTGGAAATGCTGTCCATTTCGTTATGGAACACGAACAGATGACCTATCCCGAAGCACTACGCTGGCTAGCCAAAAAATACAATATAGAAATAAAGGAACGCGAATTGACCGATGAGGAGAAACAAGTACAAAATATACGGGAAAGTCTCTTTGTAGTCAATGAGTTTGCCCGCGATTATTTTCAAAACATCCTCTACAACCACGCTGACGGAAAAGCCATTGCCATGTCTTATTTCCGCCAACGGGGCATTCGTGACGATATTGTCAAGAAATTCCAATTGGGATACAGCACTACCGCTTCTGACGCATTGGCACAAGAAGCCATGCGAAAAGGATATAAAAAAGAATTTCTGCTCAAGACCGGACTATGTTACGAAAAAGAAGATGGCAGTTTACGCGACCGTTTTTGGGGACGTGTGATATTTCCATGGTTTAACATCAGCGGAAAAGTGCTTGGCTTCGGTGGACGTGTACTGGACAGCCGCACCAAGGGAGTAAACCAAAAATACGTCAATTCGCCCGAATCCGAAATTTTCAGTAAACGAAAAGAACTATATGGCATTTATCAGGCTAAAGCTGCCATTGTAAAAGCCGACTGTGTTTACATGGTAGAAGGATACACCGATGTAATTGCCATGCACCAATGCGGGCTGGAGAATGTAGTGGCCAACTCGGGTACAGCATTGAGCGAACAACAAATCCGGTTGCTACACCGCTTCACCTCCAATATCACCCTATTATATGATGGTGACGAAGCCGGTATAAAAGCAAGCATCCGAGGTATCGATATGTTACTTGCAGAAGGCATGAATATCAAAGTGCTGCTTCTGCCTGACGGAGATGATCCCGATAGTTTTTCCAGAAAACACAATGCCACGGAATTCAGAAAATACATTGATGATCACGAAGAGAACTTTATCCGTTTCAAGACCAACCTTTTACTAAAAGATGCACAAAGGGACCCCATCAAACGGGCCGGATTGATATCGGACATGGCACGAAGTATCGGACTGATTCCGGATAAAGTAATTCGATATACCTGCTTGACAGAATGTGCTACCCTCTTGAACGTAAACGAGCAAATTATTTTAGACGAGATCAAAAAGCATCTGCTTCAACGGGATGATAACTATCTGGAACAAATCAAGAAAGAAAAAGACGCATCCGCCACTACCGGCTCTCTGCCTCCAGCAGATACTCCTTTTCCTGCCGGCAGCATACCTCCTGCCGATATGCCCCCCCTAGGCGTGGATGATAATGTTCCCCCTCCGTTTCCTCCTGCAGAAGCAGAAGCGGGATATCAATCGTATATTCCCCAAGAAGGACGGGAAAAGTACGTTTTTTATGTAAAAGAGCAGTTACTGCTTCAAACTTTGATACGCCACGGAGAGAAAGTCATGTGCTATGTAGAAACGGAAGAAAATACGGAAACTCCGCTCACTGTGATAGAATATATTTCCATGGATTTGAAACAGGATGAATTACAGTTCCATAATCCGTTGCACCGGAAAATACTAGCAGAGGCAGAAGCTCATCTGCATGACTCCAACTTCACGGCAGAGCGTTATTTTCTGGCTCATCCCGACCCTACAATCAGCAAGCTGGCAGCAGATATGATAAATGATCGTTACCAATTGAGTAAAAGCAATTCACAAGCGATGGTCAAAGATGAAGAACGCTTACACGAATTGGTACCGCACCAACTTATCGACTTCAAACTTGCCATATTAGAAGAGGATATGAAATATACGCTGCAAGCATTGAACAAACCTGAAGTAGTAGCCAATGCCGATAAATGCCTTGAAGTTATGGCCCACTTTAAAGAATTAAGTGAATTACAAAAAATTATGGCCAAGCGTGCCGGAGACCGGGTAGTATTAAAATAAAGGAGGCATAACTCCTTACCGGTTATGCCGTATCAAATCCATAAATTCCTCACGTGTTTTGGCTTGATTAAACGCACCTGTGAAATCAGAAGTAGTAGTAATGGCATTTTGTTTCTCTACCCCGCGCATCTGCATGCACATGTGCTTGGCTTCGACCACTACCATCACTCCCAGCGGATTCAAGGTTTCCTGAATACATTCTTTTATTTGCAGTGTCATACGTTCCTGTACCTGCAACCGATGAGAAAACACATCAACTACCCGGGCAATCTTACTCAAACCGGTGATATAACCATTGGGAATATAAGCAACATGTGCCTTTCCATAGAACGGAAGCATATGGTGTTCGCACAAAGAGAAGAAATCAATATCTTTCACGATAACCATCTGACTATACTCTTCTTTGAATTTAGCTCCCAACAAAATGGCATGCGGATCTTGTTCATAACCGCGTGTCAATGTCAGCATAGCTTTGGCTACGCGCTCAGGAGTTTTCAGCAATCCTTCTCTTTCTACATCTTCACCCAATAGCGATAAAATACTCTGATAATGGCCTTTCAACTGTTCAATTTTCTCTGCTGACCATTCGGGATGCAATAGTTCTTCCATGTTATTAGTCCAGGGGAATATTAATTTGTTCACGAACAATAGATACTTCTTTAAAAACACCGGTAGCCTTCAGACGGCGCATAGCGGCATCCGCTTCCTCAATACTGCGGAAATCACCTACACGACACAGCCAACGAGGAGGCTGGAAATAGGCATAGACAGGCATATCGGGAAACTCCTCTTTCACCTTGGCAGCCACATTATTAGCTTCATTACGAGCCACCCGCGAATTGTTTCCTGCATAGACCTGAACCCGATACCCTCTGGCTTTCAACATTTTCTGCTCACCTCCCGTAACATTTCCTGTATAGATACTACCAATCAAGCCTGTTATTTTAGGATCTTGACGGATGGTTACAGTACCTTCTCCGGCACGGTTACGTTGCAAGCTTTCTACTATGTTCTGCTGTGCCAAGGCGGAAAGTCCGAGACTTAAAAAGAGTAGGATAAAAATGTATCTCATGTCGTTTTATGAATTTAGGTAAATCATCACAGATTACTCAGATTTCCACAGACGATTTTATGATTCTTTATCTGTGTAAGCTTGAGCAATCTGTGATGAAATTAATTATTTGAATGCATCGATAATGCCTTTGAAATCAACAACTTTCAAAGCAGCACCACCAATCAAACCACCGTCTACATCAGGGTTAGCAAACAATTCTTTAGCATTAGAAGGCTTGCAGCTGCCACCATAAAGGATTGAAGTATTATCAGCAACTTCTTTACCATACTTGTCAGCAATCAAAGAACGGATAAACGCGTGGATTTCCTGAGCCTGTTCAGCAGTAGCAGTCTTACCTGTACCAATAGCCCAAACCGGTTCGTAAGCCAAGATAATCTTACTAAAATCTTCGGCAGACAAAGAGAATACCGATGCCAACTGAGCAGCAACCACTTCATTTTGTTTGTTAGCTTCACGCTCTTCCAATACCTCACCGATGCAGAAGATAGGCTTCAAGTTATTAGCCAAAGCCAATTTAACTTTTTCTTCCAGGATTTCCACAGTTTCGTGATAGTAAGCACGACGTTCCGAGTGACCCAGAATTACATATTCAGCACCTGTAGAAGCTACCATTTCAGCAGAAACCTCACCGGTATATGCACCTGATACTTTATCTGCACAGTTTTCTGCACCTACACCAATTACAGCCTTGTCAACAATAGGAGTAACAGAAGCCAAGTGAATAAACGGAGTACAGATTACCACATCACAATTAGGTTTGTCAGCAGCCAAAGCTTCATTCAATTCTTTTGCCAGAGCAATACCTTCCTGAAGGTTCTTGTTCATTTTCCAGTTTCCTGCAACAATGTTTTTTCTCATTTTGTTTGTTTTATTAAAGGGTTAATGAAATTATTTTGTTCGATTCTCTTTCAATTTCTTTTTCCTATGAAAATGCTCCCAAATGACATCCACCATGCTGAAAAACAACAACGGGAAGACAAACCATGCCAATACCAGCACCACTTTATGACTGAAAGTCTTTTCATTGATTTGTGCCAAGGGCAATTTTTCCAGCCTGTCGGTCAGCACATATTCATCAGGCAGACTATTCACACTCCACTTGTTTATAACCACTCCGTTCTTCAGCAACATCAGTCCGGGATTAGAGCGTATCATGGTTTTCAGTGTAATGTCATCCATCAGGCAAAAAGGATACTCGGCTCCCGTACGCTCCTGCCAGTCTTCAATGTCACTATCGGGTGATGAAGTAAGACAATAGAATTGATATCCATGCTCCACACTATAATCATACAGTTCATTTATCAGGTCAATGGTACTATCATCCGCCTGGCTCAGCTGATGCGCCACCAACAGAAAGGTATAATTATCATCATCCAGTACTTCATCGGTTATATCTTCCCCGTCTTCTTGACGAATAATGGAAAAGTCATGAATAGGCGGTTCGTATCCTTGTTCCTTCACCATCGTTTTGGAATCCACAAAAGTCCATGTGCTATCGGGATAATTTTCTAATGTAAATTCTTTCTCCACTCCATTTTTTTGAAGAATAAAACGAGTTTCATAAACAGTAGGCTTCGCTCCTTCCGGAATTTCCATCCCTTTACGTATATCTGCCCCGATATGATAAGGGCGGAAATCAAAGACAGGCAACTCACGGTAACAATACAAAGTCATCCCCGAAATATAGAGAAACGTATACATAGCCACCAACCAATCGAAACGCTTGGTCACCAAAGGAGTTATACGGTTTCCCCATTTAAAAACGGACACCGCCGCTATCAACAAAAGTACATTCTTCCCAAAAGTTTCCCAATTAGTCAAAGTCACAGCATCACCGAAACATCCACAATCCGATATCGGATTGGAAAGAGCCAACCATAAGGTGAGCGGAGTCATCACCCCCATGATAAGCACAACAAACAAGGTTGTCATTCTTCTGCGGATACCAAACAAAAGATATACTCCTAAACAAAACTCAACCATTGCCTGCAATATAGACGCCAGAAACGGAAGAAAGGCAGGCACCGAAGCAGCCCAACCGAAAGCCTCCAAATAATCCTGAATTTTATATTGGGTACCCAGCGGATCTACCGCTTTGACAAAACCGGAAAATATAAATACTGCCGCCAGCAAAAAACGGCAGGCGTTTGTCCAGATTCCAATGATACTATGTAACTGTTTACTCTCCAAATTCCAACTTGATCAATCCGAATACAGAATAATTAATCATATCCATATAGTTGGCATCAATGCCCTCTGATACCAATGTGGCTCCATCGTGACCTTCAATCTGCTTGGTACGATAGATTTTCATCAAAATCAAATCAGTATACGAACTGACACGCATGCTGCGCCACGCTTCGTCATAATCATGATTTTTGGCCAACATCAGTTCCAAAGCCTGTTTGGCATACCGGTCATACAATTCCAAAGCACGCTCTTCAGTCATGTCATCCGTTTCAGCATATCCCAGTTCCAATTGAACCAAGCCGATTATTCCATAATTTACAATAGCGATAAACTCCGAACGGATACCTTCATCCACCATCGCCACCCCTTTGGTTTCAATGCTACGAATACGGTTTGCCTTGATAAATATCTGATCGGTAACAGATGAAGGGCGCATGATACGCCATGCTGCGCCGTAATCGTGCAGTTTTTTCGCAAACAAATCACGGCAGACAGCTATTACATGTTCAAATTGTTGTTTCGTATCTTTCATCACACTCTATGATTAGACGGCAAAGTTACGCATTTTTCTGCTTAAGCGTAAACAAAAAGGCGGAAAAGAATACTCTTTCCCGCCCTATTTTGTATTTCTTAATTAACTAAAGCTTAAGAACATCTTAACACTTGTCCCGGACGAAGAATAGTTCTACGGGTAATATGGTTCAACTTGCATAAAGCATCAATAGATGTACCTGTTTTCTGTGCAATGCGGCTCAATGTATCCCCACTTCTTACCTTATGGTAACGGATAGTACCATCTGATGAAGCAAGCAAATTCACATTCTTACTATTAGTCCTGTTACGCTGGTATCTGTTATTACCTTTTCTAAACAAATAAGAATCGGCTACAATATCCTGTTTTTCAAAATCAAATAAAAGTGCCGGATTAATGGCCTGTCCCAAGAAACGGGTTTCAAAATGAAGATGTGATCCAGTAGAACGCCCGGTATTTCCACCCAATCCGATAGGTTCTCCTGCTTCTACATACTGATTCTCATCCACAATCTGCTTTGACAAGTGACCATATACTGTTTCCAATCCATTCTCGTGACGAATCACCACATATTTTCCATATCCGCGGCGTTCATACTTCACCATACGTACCTTTCCACTGAAAGCTGCACGGATCGTATCACCTATATATACTTTTATATCCAATCCATTGTGCATACGACGACGACGGGGACCAAATTTAGAAGTTATTTTTGTGTGTTCTGTCGGCATACGGAAACCGGTCATATCAATACGGAATGTATCAGGAATAGTAACAGTATTACCATAAGCGTGTACACGCTCGTTACTCCAATTAGGATAGAGACTATATGCAGGATAAGCTGACTTTTCCGCCTTTATCTGACGAATCAATGCAACAGAATCTACTGCTTTCAATTTTCGGTCGATAGGTGCCTGGCGTGCCAACAGATCCTGTCCTGACACATTCAGGCTAACCAGGGCGAAGGCTGCCGCTGCGACTACTTTAACACATTTCAAAATCATCCGTTTTTTTAGGTTTTTCTTTTTAATATTCGTCATTAGCATAAAGGAAACCGAACACGGCTTGCTTATACTCGAATATCTCTTCTGGTTTAAAAAATCGTTTAAGTTCCACTTCTGCGGTTTCCGGCGAATCGGAAGCATGAACTATATTCTCCTGAAAGCTCATGCTGTAATCTCCACGGATAGTACCGGGAGCCGCCAGACGTCCGTTAGTAGGACCGGTTAATGTTCTCACTACTTGGACAGCGTCCACACCTTCAAAGCAGCATACAATAACAGGACAAACCATCATTGCATCTTTCACTCGCTGAAAGAACGGCTTTGAACTCAAATGAGCGTAATGTTCGCTAAGCACTTCATCCGTCAACTGAACCATTTTCATTCCGGCTAAACGCAGGCCTTTTCTTTCAAATCTATTAATAATCTCACCCACCAAGCCCCTCTGCAGAGTGCAAGGTTTCAAAATAACCAGCGTTTTTTCCATCATAATATTGGGTTCATTTAAGGTTTATACTGTGCTTTTTCCAAAAATTCTTCCAAAGATAAAGATTTTCCTTGAGAAAGAAGGAACTTCTTTAACTCTTTTTGTATGTAAGTTATATACAATGCTTCGATAAAATGTTCAGAAACCTCTATAAATAAAGGGGAAACGCTACAAACATGTTATGCAACATATATCCTTGCTTTTAACAATGCAGTAACATAAACTAAGAGATAGCCGCCCAATTTATATTTGTTTTACGCAATGCTTGCAATTGCTGCCAAAGAATAGCATTTTCCGGACGAGTTCCTGCAGGGTCTTCATCTACAATACGATTTGCCACATCACGGACATATTGCAATAATTGACCGTCACGGGCAATATCGGCTATCTTCAAGTCAAAAGCGACACCACTCTGCTGGGTTCCCTCCAAATCACCGGGACCGCGCAACTTCAAATCGGCTTCCGCTATCTCGAAACCATCATTGGTCTGTACCATTATTTCAAGCCGCTTGCGAGTTTCTTCGGTCAGTTTGTAAGTGGTGACCAAAATACAATAAGACTGATCAGCACCACGTCCCACACGCCCACGCAACTGATGCAATTGTGAAAGTCCGAAACGTTCGGCGTTTTCAATGACCATCACCGAGGCATTCGGGACATTCACCCCGACCTCAATCACTGTAGTGGCCACCATAATCTGGGTTTCACCACTGACAAAACGCTGCATCTCAGCATCCTTCTCCGCCGGTTTCATCTTACCATGCACCTTGCTAACCTGGCAATCGGGAAATTCCGCACAAATCAGTTCATACCCCTCTTCCAGATTCTTGATATCCATTTTTTCACTCTCCTTTATCAAAGGATAAACAATATAGATTTGCCGCCCTTCTTCTATCTGTTTGCGAATGGAGGCATAAAGACTGGCACGGCGATTGTCAAACTGATGGATAGTCTGGATGGGTTTACGGCCCGGCGGCAATTCGTCAATAACTGATACATCAAGATCACCATACAGTGTCATAGCCAAGGTACGGGGAATAGGGGTAGCCGTCATGACCAGCACATGAGGTGGACAAACATTCTTACTCCATAACTTGGCACGCTGAGCCACCCCGAAACGATGTTGTTCGTCTATAACCACCATTCCCAAAGAAGAAAAGCCCACAGTATCTTCCAAAACGGCATGCGTGCCTATAAGAATCTGAACATCCCCCGTCAGTAAATCCCTCAATATCTTCTCACGCTTCTTTCCTTTGACAGATCCCATTAAAAGTTCCACGCGCACATCCATGCCAAACAGGAATTTCCGAATGGTTTCATAATGCTGGGCGGCAAGAATCTCTGTAGGAGCCATCATACATGCCTGATAGCCATTATCCAGTGCGATGAGCATGGACATCAAGGCCACTAATGTTTTCCCACTTCCCACGTCACCTTGCAGCAAACGGTTCATCTGCCGTCCGCTTCCCATATCTTTTCTTATCTCCTTTATCACCCGTTTTTGCGCTCCGGTCAGTTCAAAAGGAAGATTCTGTGAATAAAAAGTATTAAAGATCTCACCCACCCGTTCAAAACGCAGGCCCCGATATTTACGCTGCCTGTCTTTACTGTAACGTAGAATATTGAGCTGCACATAGAACAGCTCTTCAAACTTCAAACGATATTGGGCCTTCCGCAGCAATTCGGGATTCTTGGGGAAATGAATATTACGGATGGCCTCATCCAAAGACATTAAATGATGCTCCTCTACTAACTGAGGAGGCAATGTTTCAGCAAGAGGTTCCTGTAGCAGGGCAAGCGCATTCTTCATCAACTTCTCCAGCCCATGAGAGTTCAAGAAACCGCGCTTCATCCTTTCCGTTGTGTTATAATAAGGCTGCAACCCCATCGTAGATAAGGTAAGTTCGCCTGAAGGATCCATATCGGGATGAGCCACATTGATACGGCCATTGAATACGGTCGGTTTACCAAAGACAATATACTCTGTCTTGGTTTTATAGTGCTCTAACAGATATTTAATTCCTTGAAACCAGACTAAATCAATGATGCCCGTACCATCAGAAAAATGACCGACAAGTCTGCGCTGTCTTCCCTCACCCAAAGTCTCAAAACTGAGGATTTCGCCTTTCAACTGGATATAAGGCATATTTCCGTCTATTTCATGGATATAATAAAGGCGGCTGCGGTCTACATATTTATATGGAAAATAGTACAACAAATCATGCAAGGAAAACAGATTTAATTCCTTGTTCAAGACGGTTGCACGCTGCGGGCCTACTCCTTGCAAATATTTTATGTCACGCGTAGTGATATCGAACATTTCAAATTAAGACTTCCGCTATTTTCAAATCAAAAGGGGTGGTTAATTTAATATTTTCTCTATTTCCCTGCACCAGACAGACCTCCCTGCCCATCGCCTCCACTACAGAAGCATCATCAGTAAAGGCATCCGTATATTCCTGTTGATATGCCTCTTTCAACAGCTGCACTTCAAAGACCTGAGGAGTCTGAACCAGTTTATAGTCATTACGCGGAACCGTTTCACTTCCCGGCTTCGTAAGATGACGCACGGTTTCCACCACATCAATTACAGGAATAACCGCTTGCTTAGTCTGCGCTGCCTCATAACATCCGGCTATCACTTCCCGGGAAACAAAAGGACGCACGCCATCATGAACACCTACCAAGCCTTCTCCCCTCACGTATGCCAATCCATTCTTTACAGAATGGAAACGGGTCTCGCCCCCATCGGCAATATCATGACGCAAAGCAAAATGATACGTTTCACAAAGATCTTTCCAGTAAGCCTGCTGGCTCACCGGAAGAACTAATATAATATGTATAGAAGAATCAAAAGCGTAAAAAGCCTCTATGGTACGCATCAACACAGGCTTGCCTCCCACAGGCAAAAACTGTTTGGGAATATCTCCCCCCATACGCAACCCTTTGCCTCCCGCAACTATAATGACATGCCTGTTCATTCTGCAATCATCATCCCTTGCTTCAATTCTGTCACCTTTTCCGCACCGACATATTTCTCGGCAATGGCAAATGAGAATGCCATAGCGGCACCGGGGCCTTTACCGGTAATAAAATTACCGTCTTTCTCTACCAAAGCGGCCGTATACTCAGCACCTTCCAGATACTTTTCGAATCCCGGATAGCAAGTTACTTTCTTACCTTTCAACAAACCACGCTTTCCATATACCAACGGAGCGGCACAGATGGCAGACAACGGACGTCCGGCTTCAGCAAATGTCATAATCAACTTGCCCAAACCTTCGTGAGCATCCAGATTTGTCGCTCCAGGCAGACCGCCGGGCAATACAATCATTTCCGCATCCTCTTCTTTTACTTCTTCAAACACCATATCGGCTACTACCGGAACACCATGCGCACCGTTTACGGTCAGCACACCTGTTACGGAAACAGTCTTCACAGGCAAACCTGCACGTCTCAACACATCTACCGGGGTCAGTGCCTCCACTTCCTCGAAGCCTTCTGCCAAAAATACATAAATTGTTTTCATAAGCTACTTCAGTTTAAAGTAATATGTAATAGTACCTGTCTGGTTATTCACTCCGTCCACTTGGTTAAAGCGTGCTTTACGGGCGGCCTCTTCCGCCGCCTTCCGCAACGAAGCGTTTACTGTATTGGTACGTTTGTTGATACTGGTACTTATCACCTGTCCTGCGGGATTTACGGTAATAGTCACTACCACCCGTCCCTCATCCTGCACATTATAGACAGGCATCGGCAAACCGCCACTACCCAAAGAACGTCCGTTGAGGTCAAATGTTCCGTAACCGCCCACTCCGCCGGACTTCCCTTCCGAAGAGTTTCCCGTCGGACTGCCCTCCAGACCGGAGCCTGTGGTACCGGTTCCTTTATTTCCCATTTGAGTTCCCTTGCCAAAAGCACCGGCTATCTTCTTCGCCGCCGCTTCCGCTGCCGCCCTTTCGGCAGCCGCTTTCTTCTCAGCCGCCGCTTTTTCTGCTTCAGCGCGTTTCTCGGCCTCAGTCTTCTCTTTCGGCTTCACCGCCTCCTTTTTCGGTACGTCCTTTTTAGGAGTCTCCTTCTTGGGCTTTTCTTTTTTAGGAATTTCTCTTTTAGGTTCCTTTTTGGGGACTGTCACCGTTTCCTCTTCTGTTTGCGTGATGATTTCCTCTTTTGTTTCGACGGGAGAAACCATTTCGGATTCGGATACATCGGGAGCCGGAACCTCGGGCTCATTCATTATATCCACATCCGTCAGCGTATAAGGATCGGCATTTCCTTGAGAAAGTTCCGTATTTCCCAGCATAACAGGGACACCCCCTTCTTCCTGAGCCTGAGGGCGACGGATAGCAATCACCAACAGCAGGATTAGGAGAAGAATATGCAGTACAGCCGTACCAATCAGTCCTGTTATCTTATTTTTCTTCATGCTTACAGCTTAACGTTTCTTCTCAGGCGGACGTGTAGCCAACACCATCTTGAAGTGATTTTCATTAGCAATATTCAGTACCCTTACTATTTCGCGGTAAGGCACAGCCTCATCCGCATAAAGAGCCACATACATATCGGGTTCCTTCTCGGCACACCTTTGCAGGAATGCGGGCAGTTCTTCCAAGTCTATCGGCATTTCATCTTCATTACCGAAAGCGGTATAGAAGTTCAGATTCTTGTCTATAATTACCCGTGTAAGTGGTTTCGCCGAAGTCTGCTGCCTGCCTTGCGGAAGCAATACCTTGATGGCATTGGGCGACACCATGGTAGAGGTAATCATGAAGAATATCAGCAACAGGAATATGATGTCTGTCATAGACGCCATACTGAAGTTAGGTGATATTTTATGTCTTCTTTTCAGTGCCATACGCTATTACTTTTGAACGGGTTCGTTCAGTAAATCCATGAAGTCCATGGTACGCGCTTCCATTTGACTTACCACCTTGTCCACACGGGTTACCAGATAATTATAGGCAAACATAGCCGCAATACCCACAACCAGACCACCCACAGTAGTAATCATCGCTTCATAAATACCTCCTGAAAGCAACGTGATATCAATGTTGTTCCCGGCATTGGACATTTCCCAAAAAGCCTGCACCATACCGGTTACAGTACCAAGGAAACCAATCATCGGAGCACCGCCGGCAATAGTCGCCACAACAGGCAGTCCGTTCTCCAGTTTTGCCACTTCTATATTGCCGGAATTTTCGATAGCAGCCTGCACATCGGCAACAGGACGTCCCATACGGGTAATACCTTTCTCAATCATACGGGCAGAAGGAGTATTGGTGATGCGGCAATAGTTTATAGCCGACTTTATCTCACCCGTGCGGATATAATCACGAATACGTTCCATAAACAAAGGATCATCCTTCCCCGCCTTGCGGATAACCGCCATGCGTTCAAAGAAAATATAAAAACAGACGACAGACAACAATGCCAGCACAAGCATGATCCATCCACCTTTCATCGCCATATCCCAAAGATTCATCCGAGCC
>OKZM01000249.1_pt1 | contig 18288 bp, 16 predicted proteins | sample 1609131 | NCBI WGS metagenome assembly OKZM01 (sample SAMN02675049, study PRJEB24791) | human gut metagenome, SKBSTL061 | isolation source: stool | host: Homo sapiens | place: USA | reverse complement strand
TATCAAAGGTTACAGCATCGTGGTTTTAACGGGGACGGACGCTTAGACCGAGCGTCCCTACAGCGGTTTACACGTTAAGTTTCTATTACTCTGACTATTTCGACCACACGCCTATATGCGCATAGACATTATCACCGTACTGCCTGAGATGATCGAGCCTTTTGTCTCGACCTCTATCGTGGGGCGGGCACAGCGTGAGGGCTTTGCCGAGGTACATATCCATCAGCTACGCGACTATGCGACCAATCGCTGGGGACGTATCGACGACTACCCCTACGGTGGCGCTGCCGGTATGCTTATGTCGATCGAGCCGATCGACCGCGTCATCACCGAGCTGCGTAGCCAGCGCCCTTATGACGAGGTTATCTTTACGGCACCCGATGCGCCAGTGCTGACGCAGGCGGTCGCCAATGAGCTGAGTCTCATGAAGAACATCATCATCCTCTGCGGTCACTACAAGGGGATCGATCATCGTATCCGTGAGCATCTCATCACGCGTGAGATCTCCATCGGAGACTACGTCCTGACGGGTGGCGAGCTGGCGGCGGCGATCATTGCCGATGCGACCATACGGCTCATACCGGGCGTCCTTGGCGATGCGGATAGTGCGCTGAGCGACTCCTTTCAGGATGGCTTGCTCACGCCGCCCATGTACACCCGCCCCGCTGAGTACAAGGGGTGGCGCGTGCCGGAGATCCTGCTGAGCGGTCACGAAGCACGCATAGCGCAGTGGGAGCATGAGCAGGCGGTCGCTCGTACGCAAGCACTCCGCCCCGATCTGCTAGAGGAGTAGGGATCGGAGGGGACGGCGATATCTACAAATATTCTGTACCTTTGGATCGAAGGTAATCAAACTAACCTTCACAAATGAAGCAATACTACATCATTCGCAATGATCAGCCCGCTGGACCCTATACGATAGAGGAGCTTGCCATGATGGGGATCACACCCGACACGATTGTCTGGGCTGAGGATATAGTTGACTGGATACCCGCTTATCAAGTGAGCGAGCTCAACTCGCTCTTTGCTTCCACTAGTGCACAGACGCCTCCTCCTTATCAGGAGCCCTCTAGTCAGGCGACTGAGGCTCTCCGCTACGACACAACAGGCCCAAAGGCTCGACCATCAGTTCCTCCTCCTATGCCACCGACCTATCTCGTCTGGAGTATACTTGTGACCATCTTTCTCTGTCGCATAGCAGGAATTGTTGCGATTGTCTACTCTGTGCAGGTCTCCTCCTGTTACTATGCTGGCAACTATGAGGGTGCCACTTATGCTAGTCGTCAAGCTCGCCTGTGGGTTAGAGTTCCAGCCTACATCTTTCTAGGGCTGCTCCTAGCATTTCTCATTGGAGGTCTAATTGCATGGATCATTAACGGATGAATTAAGGGAGCGAGACGCATAGTAACGCAGTCACCTCTTTCGCCTGTTTGCTAGCAACTCCGAAAGTGCTACCTTTGTGGTGTACAAACTAATCAATCTTCGATGAAGCAATACTATATCATTCGCAATGATCAGCAAGCTGGTCCCTACACGCTGGAGGAGCTTGCGACGATGGGCATCACGCCCGACACGGTTGTCTGGACGGAGGGTATGACCGACTGGGCTCCTGCCCGTGAGGTGAGCGATCTGAACTCGCTCTTTGCGCCCAACGCACAGACGCCCCCTAGCTACCATTCGCCTGCCTATGGAGCCTCTGCTGCTCCACAATACAATAGTGCGCCACAGTATCATAGAGCTCCAGAGTATCACGGAGCGCCTCAGTACAACAAGCCAGCAGAGCAACCGCCCATGCCCCCTACTTACCTCGCATGGAGTATCGCTGTGACGATCCTCTGCTGTCTCGTCGGCGGTATCGTGGCAATCGTCTACTCTTCACAAGTCTCCTCACGCTATATAGCGGGTGACTACGAGGGTGCTGACTACGCTAGCCGTCAGGCACGTATCTGGATCATCGTCTCGGCGTGTGTCGGCTTGCTCGTGGGCATAGCTTACACTGTTTGGGCGATCTTCTTTGGCACATCACTGGCAGCTTTTTCTGGAGGGTACAGTATCTAGAAGCCACTATATAATAATGAGATCAGGTCGTGGAGTCTAAGTGCTCTGCGACCTGATTTTTTTTTAGAATTAGAGAGAATCGGAGCTGATCGGAATGGATCGGAGGGTGATTAGATATTAGAGGTTAGAAATTAGAAGTTAGAGATCGGAGGGGATCGGAGGGGCAAAAGAGACGTTTCTCAACTAAGCAGCGGGCGATTTTGATTTAGTTGTGAGCTTTGGTACGATACTGCGCTAATAGACCGTTTATTTGATGACGGTTGCTTACATTTGCACGCAGTAATGAAATTATAAGACATGATGAACCTACGCAAACTACTATTTGCCCCCTTGGTGAGCCTACTCTTCATGCCACTGTATGGGGCTATCGATGAAAAACCTGTGGTCGCAGACTCGGTAATGAGCTATGAGCTAGACGAGGTGCGCGTGATCACCAGCCGCCCGCTACTGCGTCAAGCGGGTCTCATAATGAGCACGCCAGGTGCTATGAGCCTTGTGACGCCTACGATGATACGGGAGTATGACATCAAGCACCTATCCGACCTAACTGGCATCGTGCCTAATCTCTACATGCCTGACTACGGCTCTCGCCTCACCTCGCCGATCTATATGCGCGGCATCGGGACACGCAGTGGAGGACAGTCGACCGCTTTCTTTATCGACGGGGTGCCTGTGCTCAACCAGTCGATCAATCGCTACCTCCTCGGCATCGAGTCTATCGAGGTGATGAGCGGAGCTCTGAGCAACATCTATGGTCGCAACGCTATGGCGGGGACGATCCTGCTGACCTCTCGCTCGCCTATTGACGATCCCGCACTGGATGTACGCACGAGGGTCGGCAATCATGGTATCATTGAGGGTGCAGCTCGTCTGGCACACGCCTTTAATCCTAAGCTGGGTGTCGCCCTCGGAGGGTATTACAATAGGAATACCGGGTTCTATACGAATGCTTTCGATGGTACGCCCGCTGACGCTGAGGAGTCGTATGGTGCTAACCTGCACTTCGAGTGGCGTCCTGATGCATCGCAGAGGCTGCGCCTGGCGGGTGTATGGGACGGTGTACGGCAGGGAGCCTTCCCCTATGCGATGATCCACCCCAAGAGTGGCGAGACGATGCCGATCAATTACAACGCCCCAGGCTCCTATGATCGTACGGTCGGTGAGACGCGCCTAGCTTATGACAAGAGCTGGGACAAGATCCGTCTAGACCTCACGGCCAGCTACCAAGCGCTGCGAGACAATATGCATATGGATCAAGACTACACGGCTCGAGATATCTTTACGATCAATCAAAAACAGCGCCAAGATGCGGTCACGGCAGATCTTATCTTGAGAAATCGTGAGCAAAGCATCTATAACTGGACAGTGGGCGTCAATGGTATCTACCAGATGAATCATATGGAGGTGCCCGTAGCGATACGTCCCGAGGGCTTGATGGCGATGATACAGCCTGGGTTGAACAAGGCAAACAAGAATGACAAGGTGCCTGTACAGATGATGGTCGATGTCTCTAAGGAGCGAGTCAACCACAACCTCTTTGACAAGAGCAGCTATGGTGTGGCTCTCTATCACGAGAGCAATCTGCACGAGCCGTTTGGCTGGACGGGCTTTGACCTCAACTTAGGTGTACGCCTTGATGCAGAGCGTCAGGCGATGGACTTCGATAGCGACTTCAGCCTAGGGATAGAGGTGGCTCCCAAGACGAAGCCTGAGGCGAAGCGGCACTTTGACGTGACGAGCCGCTTGATGGGGCAAGGTGGGCATCAAGACTTCTTACAGATCCTACCTAAGCTCTCACTGAGCTATCGCCCCACGGCGGGTAGCTACCTCTTTGTAGCAGCCTCTAAGAGCTACAAGACGGGTGGCTACAATGAGCAGATGATGACTGAGGTACTGATGCAGCAGACGCAGCGTGAGATGATGGCACTCGTCATGTCGCAGGGCAAGCAGCAGCCACAGGTACAGGTGGGTGATGCGAGTATAGCAGCTTTTAAGCCAGAGCATGCGTACAATCTAGAGCTGGGCGGACGACTCCTCGCGCTACAAGACCGCCTCTTCGTATCGGGTACGCTCTTCGGCTCGTGGATACGCGATCTACAGGTAGCCCGCTTCGTGACGACCGGTACGGGACGCACGACGGTCAATGCGGGTCAGGCGCTCTCGCTCGGTGCTGAGGCAAGTGTCAAGGCACGCCTATGGCGTTCGCTCACGATCTCAGCGCAGTATGGCTATACGCATGCGACCTTCCAGGATTACCTGACGAGCCGTGCTAACCCGCAGGGAGGTGAGCCCATAGAGATAAACTACAAGGGAAACTATATCCCCTACGTCCCTGCACATACCTATGCCACTATGCTCCAGCTGAATGAGCCTATCCAGACTTCCTGGCTCAAGGGGGTACTGGCCTCGGTAGAGCTGCGTGGCAATGGTCCTATCTACTGGGACTCGGAGAATCAGCATCGACAAAATCCCTACATGACGCTGGGCGCTCGTCTCGGCGTGCGTCTGCCTTACGTGACGGTGACCCTCTGGGGACGCAACCTGACTGATACGCGCTATGCGACGTTTTACTTCCAGTCGTTTGGCAACTCCTTCCTCCAGCAGGCGCAGCCACGTACGTTCGGAGCTGATCTCTCCTTCCACTTCTAGAGGTTGGTAACGTTCAGGCGAAGTGCCTGAAATATCCAGGGAAGTATTGGGAGATTTCTTCGGAGGAATCAAAAAATACTTCGGAAGAAACAAACGATACTTAGGAAGAATGAAATGATACTTCGGAGGAAATTTTTCTTTCCTCCGGAAGAAATGAAAAATCCCCCCTGAGGAAATTTAGGATTTCCTCAGGGGGGATTTTTTAGAAATCGAAGGGTGATTAGATATTAGAGGTTAGAGATTAGAAGTTAGAGATCGGAGGGTTACGTCGCCCTGTGTGTGGGGATGCACGGTCGCCCCACGTCGCCCTGTAGGGACGCACGGTCTGTGCGTCCGTTGTGTCAAAGCGTTACAGCGTTGTGGTTTTAACGGGGACGGATGCACAGACCGTGCATCGCCACAGGGTGTCGTCCACGCTATCGGAGAGGATCGGAGCTAATCGGAGGGGATCGGAGCGTGACGTGTAACGTCCGTTACGTCGCCCTGTAGGGATGCTCGGCCTGAGCGTCCGTTGTGTCAAAGCGTTACAGCGTTGTGGTTTTAACGGGGACGGACGCACAGACCGTGCGTCCCTACAGGGTGTCGTCACGGACGCCGTCCGACTCGATACTATCGTGCGCTACTTTTCGTCGCTGCTTGCTGCTGTGCGCGTGCTGAGTGCTAGGCAGAGGAGGAAGGTCATCCCGATGAGGTACTCGGGAAGGTAACTCACGAGGTCTACGTTGCAGAGGATGATCCAGAGCGAGACCACAACAATGAGGACGCTACGGTGCTGACGACGAGCTATCCAGAGCATAGAGCCGAGGATTGAGATCCAGAGCAAGAGCCCGATGAAGCCACTCTGCACAAGCGTCTGCATATATTGATTGTGAAAGTGGAAGAGGTGTGGCTCCTCAGGCGTCCCAATGGGTAGCGTCTGCAGTAGCGTATAAGCGTAGTCTAGCCCCCCACCGATGAGTATCGGTACCTCTTGGGCAGCTTGATAGCTAGCCTGTAGAGCTTCATTGCGCACCGTGCCATCGAGATAGCCCTGCATGAGGTAGGGCGATGTGGTGTAGATGAGCGTTAGGAGGAGCGCCCCCGTGAGTATGACGTAGGCTGCTAGACAACCCGTATGCTTGACTCCTTGTATCCGCGCTGTGATCCGATAAATGAGTGCATAAACTCCGACAGTGATAGCCATGAGCAGGAGGTAGCGTGCTTGCAAGGCAAAAGCGTAGAGGACGATGGCGAGCAGCACAGCGTAGGCGTGGAGGCGCAGTGAGCGCTCACGACTACAGATACACATCACGACGGGGATCAGCAGATAGACACCTAGATAGGTGTAGTGCGTGAAGGTAAAGGGCATCAGCATGTGGGAGCTATCGGCAACGAAGCCCGCCTCCTCGAGGTAGCTCTTGTTGAGTGTGAGCGTGACGAGCGGACTAGTGCCACAGCTGATCAGGACGCCGTAATAGAAGATGAGGAACACGACCAAATAGACCCATGCGATGCGCAGGACTGCTAGCCAAAAGCTACGCGTCAGGCGCTCCGACGGACCACTATAGATGAGAAAGTAGAGGGGGATGGCGAGTAGCCAGACTTCGCGGCGCCAATAGTCGAGCGCAATCTCTTCATTTGCAGACCAACCGACGGCAACGACCGCTGTATAAAGGACATCGAGTGCAGCTGTGAGAGCCAAAGGCAACAGAAGTCTCTGTCGGAGTGGACGACAGAGACTCGCTCGCTCCTCCCAGCGATTGTCCACAATCATCCCGATGAGAAAGAGCGTTTGCAAGCCGAGGTAGCTATCGACCACGCCGAGCAATAGATTGGCATAGCCTAAGCCAAAGCAGAGGAGCGGGACGAAGTGATGTCGGTAGTCGAGCTTTGCTCCAGTAGCACGGGACGCACCTTTTGCCACAAGCCATGGTAGTAGCACCGCCACAATGGAGAGGGTCACAGCAACCGTCAGCAGTAGAGGTCGGTAAGTCAGTATGTCTCGCGCCAGCAGCGTCTCGGGCGTACGGTGCGGATAAGCTCCCGTGAGGGCTACGATGCCTGCGACTAGGAGCACGACAACTACGACAACTAGGAAGAAGTAGCGAGAGATGAAACTCACTAGACGGTAGCGGGGCGTGCATGCCTCTGTGGCGGAGCTGTGTGAAGGCATCGGAGTACTATAGAGATAAGTCGTCGCATCGTGGTGAGTAGACCATCTGCGGGAAGTCGTGCGGGTCAAAGCGCCAGCGCTTGTGGCTCCAGAGCCAGCGATGGGGTGCCAGGCGTATGTTTTCCTCTAGCTGTGTCACATAGTCATCGACGAGCTGATGCTGTAGCTTGTCGGTCGGATGCTCACAGAGCAGGCGGAAGGTGCCGACCCATTGCTTAGCCTGGTCGTCATGACGGATTTCATAGAAGAGGAGCGGTATCTCAAGCTTGATAGCTAGGTGACTCCACCCTGTGACAAAGGGGGTGGTACGCCCGAAGAGCGACGTGGCGTAGCGCACCTGCTCGTAGTCAGGCGATTGGTCGGCCAGTAGACAGTACATGTGCAGACGCTCATCGGCCCGTTCGCTGCGATGACGCACCATCGTACGAGCTAGCTGCATCATCTCAATGCAGTGGGCGTAGTGCTGCTCCCGCATCTCATGGGTGAGCTGGTCGGCAATGGGGTTGTGCAGTCGCTTGTAGATGACATGCAGCTGATAGCGGTTGCGGTCTAGGTGCAGTGCTGAGGAGCCCATGAGTTCCCAAGGGCCAATGTGTCCCAAGAGGACGAAGACCTGTCTATGCCCCGCCTCGTAGAGCTGATCCAGCAGCTCCGTCTGCTCGAGACGAAAGAGTCGGTGCACCTGCTCGTCAGACCCGTAAGCGTAGCGCGCCTCGTGAAGCATTAGTTCGGCAAGATGCCGGTAAAAGCGTCTGCCGACCGCCTTTTGCTCTGCGGGCGAGAGATGTGTGAGGGTGAGGCGAATGTTTTCCTCCACCACCTGACGTCGGTACTTAACGAGATGATAGAGCAGCCAGTCGAGTGTAGGCACCAGTACGCGATCAACGAAAGAGCGGGGCAAGCGTGACAAGCCCCGCAACGTAGAGCGTATCAGCCGAAGCCGTAGCCGCTGCCATCGTGTGAGCTGGTTACTCTGCGCCATCGTCCATCAGATCGCTATAGTCCTGGTAGAGGAAGTCGTTGTAAGGGTAGCGCTGTATGTGGATCTCCTTGACACGCTCGTAGAGGAGCCGTCGCAGCTCGTCCATCCCCTCACCTGTACGAGCTGAGATAAAGGTGCAGTCGTTGCCCATACGCGCCATCCAGCTCTTCTCTAGCTCCTCCCGTGTGCGGTTGAGCTTGGTCGCGGGTGTCAGATCGTCGGGATCTTTAGGGATATGCTGGTAAGCATCGATCTTGTTGAAGACCAGTATCTGAGGTTTGTCGCCCAGAGCATCGATCTCTCGGAGCGTCTCGGTGACTACAGCTATCTGATCTTCGAACTCTGGGTGCGAGATGTCCACAACGTGCAGGATGAGGTCTGACTCGCGCACCTCGTCGAGGGTACTCTTGAACGACTCTACCAGCTGTGTCGGGAGCTTGCGTATGAAGCCCACCGTGTCGGCTAGGAGGAAGGGCAGATTACCCAAAACGACCTTGCGAACGGTCGTGTCGAGCGTCGCAAAGAGCTTGTTCTCGGCAAAGATGTCGCTCTTAGCGAGGACATTCATCAGCGTAGACTTACCCACGTTGGTATAGCCGACGAGTGCGACACGCACCATCTTGCCACGATTCTGACGCTGTACGCTCTTCTGCTTGTCGATCTTCTTGAGCTGTTCCTTGAGCTGGGAGATCTTGCGCAGGATGATCCGTCGGTCGGTCTCTAGCTGCGTCTCGCCTGGGCCACGTAGCCCGATGTTACCACCACGCTGCCGCTCGAGGTGCGTCCACAGTCGGGTCAGACGTGGGAGCATATATTGGTACTGCGCCATCTCTACCTGCGTCTTGGCGTGTGCCGTCTGCGCTCGTGTGGCAAAGATGTCGAGGATGAGCGAGGTGCGGTCGAGGATGCGTATGCCTAGCTGACGCTCTATGTTGCGCAGCTGATTGGGCGCTAGCTCATCGTCAAAGATGGCCAGCCCCACCTCGTGGGCAGAGACATACTCGGTGATCTCGTCGAGCTTGCCTTTGCCCACAAAGGTGGCGGGGTTTGGCGTGTCGAGACGCTGTAAGAAGCGCGCCACAGGCTCTGCACCCGCAGTCTCTGAGAGAAAGGCTAGCTCATCAAGATACTCCTCCGCCTGTGCCTCCGACACATCGGGCGTGATGAGCCCCACGAGGACCGTGCGCTCACTAGATTGAGAGGTCTTGATAAACTCTTTCATACAGAGGACTAATAGATCGCGTAAGACTTCTCACGCATCGCCTGATCATCGGCAAAAAGATGTACCCAGGGGATCTTTGCCGCAAGGAAGTTGGCGGGATAAGCCTTAGCCTCGGGCAAGAGATTGATAATGTGTCCCACAGCGTGGCGCACGTCCTGTCCAAGCGCGAGGAAGACCAGTCGCTTAGACTCTTCGAGTGCCTCGAGCGTGACGGTAACGAGCTGACGCTGCTCTCCCTGCTCGGTGGTCATCTCGTTGGGTGCGAAGACGTCGTCTGATATATATAGCTCCACCTGGTCGGGATAGACCCCCGCGAGGTGACCGTCCACACCCATCTCGAGGAGAGCTAGGTCAAACTGTGGGCGACCATCTAGGTGGCGTACACGCTCTGCTACATGCTGCTGTAGAGCGGTCGCAGCCTGTGCGGGCTCTTGCGCAGACTCCTCCACAGCGTGGATATGCTCCGCAGGGATCTGTAGCGGATCGAAGAGCAGACGTTGTAGCAGCGTGCGATGCGCTAGATCGGCTTCGCCCAGCTGCTCGTGAAGGAGGTAGAAGTGTACCCGCTTCCAGTCAATACGACTGCGCCAAGGCTCTGAGGTGAGTGCCTTTGCCAAGATCTCCGCATGCTCCTCTAGTGAGAGTGCTAGATGAAAGTCGCCTTCGGTTGCCTCAACGGCCTCAGCAATAAACTGTGCGAGCTGTGTCGTGACTAGCTCAGGGGTACTGTATTGATGATAGTTCATAGGATATATGCTAGGTTAGTAGTTATAAGATAAAGTGTTGTGACCATCATCCTTAGTAGGCAGTTACTCCTCCCAGATGATGTCATCTATGAGGTCGTGATCCTCCTCTACCTTCAGCTTCGGCAGCGGGTTATCTGGATCATCGTCCTCTTGTGTTGTTCGGTCGTTGAGTGGTTGGCGCAGGATCTCGTTCGGGTCATGTAGCGAGGGGGCATTGATCTCTCGCCAGATCAGATCCTTCAGCTCAGTCAGTCCTCGCTGCGCCACGGCAGAGATAAAGATCGTCGGTACATCCTCTGGTAGCGTCTCCGAGACGAGGTCGATAAGCTCGCTGTCTGCCATGTCTATCTTGGTGATCGCTAGGATGTGTCGCTTGTCGATGAGTCCTGGGTTGTACTCCTCCAGCTCACGGCATAGCATCCGATACTCGGCAACGATGTCGGGGCTGTCGATAGGCACCATAAAGAGCAGTATCGAGTTGCGCTCAATGTGTCTGAGGAAGCGAAGCCCTAGTCCCTTACCCTCGGCAGCACCCTCGATGATGCCGGGGATGTCTGCCATGACGAAAGAACGGTTGTCACGATAAGAGACCATCCCTAGGTTCGGTTGTAGCGTGGTGAAGGGGTAGTCCGCAATTTTAGGCTTCGCGGCTGAGAGTGCTGCTAGGAGTGTCGACTTACCTGCATTGGGTAGCCCGACCAACCCCACATCGGCCAGCGTCTTAAGCTGTAGCACTACGAGACGCTCCTGACTCGGCTCGCCGGGCTGTGCGTAGCGAGGTGCTTGATTTGTCGAGGTCTTGAAGAAGTTATTACCCTTGCCTCCACGTCCGCCTGGGAGGAGTAGGTGCCGCTCACCATGCTGCGACACATCTAGGATAAACTCGCCCGTCGTGGCGTCATGTACGCTTGTCCCGCAGGGCACCTCGATCACAATGTCGGGCGCATCGGCACCCGTCTGAAGCTTAGCACCGCCCGCCTCGCCACTCTCAGCGATGATATGACGGTTGTAGCGCAGGTGTAAGAGCGTCCAGTAGTTTTGGTTGGCCTCTATATAAATGCTACCGCCACGACCACCGTCACCTCCGTCGGGACCACCCTTGGGGATGTACTTCTCACGACGAAAGTGTGCCGATCCTCTCCCGCCCTTGCCCGAGCGGAGATAGATCTTGACGTAGTCTACAAAATTGCTCTCACCTGCCATTGGTTTACTTATTGTGCTGTAAGCTCTTGTCTATCGACACAAAGATAGCCTCCGTGATCTCCTCTATGGAGCCGGCGCCAGGCACCTCGTAGTGTACCCCCTTGCGGTGGTAGTAGTCTACGATCGGGAGTGTGCGCTCGTTGTAGACACGTATGCGGTCGGCGATCACCTCGGGCGTATCGTCGGCACGTCCCTCGATCTTCGCACGATTAAGTAGGCGTGTCCGTAGCTCCTCTTCGGGCACCTTGAGCTCGATCAAGCAATCCACGCTCGTCTTATCCATCTCTAGGAGTGCATCGAGCGCCTCAGCCTGTGCCACCGTACGAGGGAAGCCGTCGAAGATAACCCCATCGACACCCTCGGGGAGGTGGTGCAGTTCATTGGCTATAAGGTCGATAATCGTAGCGTCATCTACGAGATGTCCCTGTGAGATGATGCTCTGTACGCGCTTGCCTAGAGGAGACTGGCGAGCTATCTCCTGTCGGAGTAGGTCGCCCGTAGAGATATGCTCTAGGTGGTAATGCTGCTCTATGAATTGGCTCTGTGTACCCTTGCCAGCACCCGGTGCGCCGAAGATTATTACGTGGATCATTGCTTTTAGTAATGGTTTGGATGGTCTCTGTGGACCGTATGATTATTCCTGTATGATTACTCTTTTAGTATGTAGATGTCATCGAGCATACGTCCCTGCTCATTGTAGTCGAGACCGTGCCCAACGATGAAACTGTTGTGGATCTCCATCCCGACATAGTCAGCATGGACAGGACACTGGAGCGCCTCGGGCTTGAGTAGCATAGTGACTATGCGTACCTCAGCAGCGCCGTCAGCAAGGAACTTCTCCTTGAGCTTCATCATCGTAAAGCCCGTGTCGATGAGATCCTCTATGATGATGACCAGACGACCCGCCAGAGGCGCTGTCACGGGCATCACCTCCTTAAGCTGGTAAGTGCTCCCCATGCCAGAGTAGCTGGAGTAGCGTGCGAAGGCGACCTCAGCGGAGGTATTGATCGCCTGCAGCAATTCTGCGGCAAACATGAAGGAGCCGTTCATAATGCAGACGAAGAGCGGATCACGTCCCTCCGTGTCTTGGCGTATCTGCTCCGCTAGTCGCCGTGAGGCAGCACGCAGCTCCTCGCCCTTGATGTATGGTACAAAGGTCTTGTCGTGTACTATAATCTCCTGATCAGTCATAGCGAAAATAACAAGCTGGCGGTCTCTTATAGCGGAGGCCGCCTCTTTTTTACAGTAGTGTGTAGCACAAAGGTACAAAAATAGGTGATGCCCCAACCCCTCTTCGAGAGGCAGACGAAATTACTACGAAGGAAAATGCCGAATAGTTCCGTGGAAAATAAAAATCCTCCACGGAGGTGAGAAAAATTTCTTCGGAAGAATCAAATGAAACTTCGGAAGAATCAAACGATACGTCCGAAGTATTTTTCCTTTCCTCGGTGGAGAATAAAAAATAGCCACGTAGCGATTTGAGATTCTCTACGTGGCTATCAGATCGAAGACGCTTGACTATGGGGCCTAATCCCCTAGATCTCTCTTGGCAGCTCCAATAGGGGTGAGTCGCAGGTCTACTTTTCTACAGTCGGAAGCGGTAGATGAAGTGCAGCATAGCGTAGCGCCCGAGGCTGTTGGACCAGGTGTCGCTAATCTCCGTCGCAGTGACCTGACGCCAGATGCTCTGCTGCTGGTTGAGCAGGTCATACACCTTGATGCGTAGGGTCGCTGCTTGATTCTTGAGGAAGGAGTAAGAGAGCCCAGCACTCCACAGTACGGAGGCGACATTGTACGGCTCTTGGTATCCGACCCCTTGAGTGTAGATCGCCTCGCTCTCTACCTTGAAGCCTAGCGGGAGGGTCACCGACGCATCGCCTCCTGTACTCCAGTCGTAAGTGTGCGGCGAGGTGGCGATCTGTAGACTTTGGCTGCCGTAGTGGTATCTGAGTCCTCCCTTAGCGCGTAGGTAGAGCCAGCTGTTTGAGTAAGCCAGGGAGAGATTCGGTGAGAACGTCCATGAGTGCGCCCCATTGGTCACCCCGTTGATGCGCCCTAGGCGGTAGTTGTACGCCGAGCCTAGTGTGACCGCCAGTGACAGCGACTTGGTAAAGAAAGGCGTTGTAAAGGAGCCATTACCATGTATCATATACTCTCCCCCATCGGCATTGATATAGGTGATCTGTCGGCGCTGCGTCTTGGCATCGACCGTCTGATCGCTGATCACCGCGTGGTGGGTATAAGCACCGAAGAAGCGCAGATTGATCGCTTGGCTCGTACTGGGGATGAACGTGCGAAACTCCCCAAACAGCTGATGCTGGTAGCTGGGACGAAGATCCGGATTACCTACGATCGACTCCCGCAGATTGGTCGCATCGGGGAGCGTGTACATCTGCCCTGCAGAAGGCATCTCCGAGCGTCCCCAGTAGCCTAGGCGAAGCATCGTCTGCTTGCTAGGCGTGTAGCGAAAGCTTAGCGAAGGAGCCCATATTGTCTCACGGCGCACGAGGGGGGCTTGGCTAGCTAGTTGCGACTGCTTCGTAGTCATCCAAGTAGGGCGGATACGTAGTCCTACGGTCAGGTCGATCAACTTGTTGGCCACCTTGAGATCTAGCCCTCCACTGAGCGAGCTGAGTCGGGTATTCATCTTCGTATCCATCGTGGCGTCTACCTGCGTCCAGGCACCCGTAGCGTCGGGCTGCTTGTAGTCACGCTCACTGCTTCGTATGCGGTCGCTCCACTCCAGCTGTGCTTGTAGCGAGAGCAGCTCCGTGAGTGGCTCTACATAGCCCGTGCGTATGCGGTAGCTGAAGGTTTGATCGCGATCCTCCAAAAGCGTCTGCTGTGACTGATCGCCCTCGACCGAGTGAAGCGTTGAGTGGCTCTCGGTATTGGCATTGTCTCCATGGAAGCCTCCGTTGAGCTGTAGGCTCAGGGTACGCCCCTCGTCATTAAGCTTATGCCCTAGGAGTAGCATGTTGAAGAGGCGTAGCCCACGATGCTCCCGCAGGTTCTCCTGACTGCCTCGATGCAGCTCGCTCGCCTCGCTATCCGTGGTGCGGTAGTTGCTCTCCTCCTGATCCACACCCCAGTTGTAGTGTACCGCAGGGCGGTAGATCAGCTCCGTGCGGTCTGTCGCCTGCCACTTGATAAAGGCATCGCCTCCTAGGTTGTGCCCTTGTCTGAGTGCCTCGGTCGTCTCATTGGTAAATGTACTGGGGCTGTCGGGCAAGAGGTTCTCTGTCTCGGTGCGTGCCGAGAGGTCGTTTTGGAAGTAACCATAGCGCGCATTCGCATTGATCTCCAGCCGATCATTAGGCGTGTAAGTCTCATTAGCAGCGACCTGTGCAGAGGTGGTGATACCTTGTGGTCTGAAGCCGCCGCCACGTCTACCGCCACCACGACCCCATCCTCTAGAGCCACCGCCTAGGTCTAGGTCAGAGAGTCCCTGCCCGTTTGTATTATTACTGCCAGCGATGAGCGTCGTCTGGTGCTGCTTGGAGAAGTAGTTGAGCATCCCGCTGAGCTCATAGCGGTGGGCCAAGCCGTAACCCGCCAGAGCGTGTCCGAAAGTACCCTGACGCATATCAGGCTTCGTGCGTATGTTGAGCACCGTCTGCTCCTCATCGTCGTCAAAGCCAGTGACGCGCGCCTCATCGCTCTGCTGGTTTAGCACCTCCAACTGATTGACCACCTCAGCCGGCAGGTTGCGCATAGCTACCTTCGTATCCCCGCTAAAGAACTCCTTGCCGTCGAGCATGATCTTCGCCACCTGCTGTCCGCCGATGGTGATCTGACCATTCTCGTCGATCTCTGCTCCTGGGAGACGCTTGACCAGCTCCTCCAGCATAGCACCCTGTGGCACCTTGTAGGCATCAGCGTTGAAGGAGATCGTATCGCCTCGCACCGTCATGTCGGTCGCTTTACCCTCTACGACCACCACCTCGAGCAGATGCGCATCCTCCTCGAGCTGTATGATCCCTAGGTCTAGCCCAGCCGTGATCGTCAGGTTCTTTTGGTAGTTTTGATAGCCTATGTAGGAAACCTCTAGGGAGAGCTGCTCCTGAGGCACTTGAGCTATCGCAAAGCGCCCCTTGCTATCGCTCGTGCCGCCCGCCACGAGCTGCTTGTCGCCAGAGGGCGTGAGGCGATAGAATGCCACATTGGCACCCACGAGAGGGGCCTCGGCACCGTCCCGTACGGCACCTCGTACGGTCGTCACCACTTGGGCAGGTAATGTAAAGGATAAAACGTGCAGTATAAGGAGTAGGCAGAGACTCCGTAACGGTATCTGTCGCATAGTGTGTCGTATGTATATATGTGTCTCCGTCTTAGAGGTGCTAAAATGTCAAAAGATTAAACGAAGCCGTATCAAAGAGCCGATCCGAAACATCGCTGCTAGGACAAACGTCCCCTCGCTGTATCGAAGAAAAGCGGATCTCCAAAGGGGAACTCCCAAGTCTCCATCTAGAGATCAGCTCTTTTTGACAATCGCTACTCGTAAGCGTTGCGGTGCTTGGGTAGACTCTTCGTTTACAAACATTTAGTACCTTTGACTGTATAGTAAACTAATCTCATGAAGCAATACTACATCATTCGCAATGATCAGCCAGCTGGACCCTATACGATAGAGGAGCTTGCTGCGATGGGGATCACACCCGACACGATTGTCTGGGCTGAAGATATAGTTGACTGGATACCCGCTTATCAAGTGAACGAACTTACCTCGCTCTTTGGTTCCACGACTGCACAGACACCTCCTCCTTATCAGGAGACATCTGGTCGGGCGACTCAAGCTCCTCGCTATGACACTACAAGCCCAGAGGATCGACCAACAGTTCGTCCTCCTATGCCACCGACCTATCTCGTCTGGAGCATCCTTGTGACCATCTTTCTTTCTCGCATAGCAGGTATCATTGCGATTGTCTACTCTATACAAGTCTCCTCTTGCTACTACGCTGGCAACTATGAGGGAGCTGCCTATGCTAGCCGTCAAGCTCGCCTGTGGGTTAGAATCCCAGCTTTCATCTTTCTAGGGCTGTTCCTAGTAGGTCTTATTGGAGGTCTACTTGGATGGATCTTTAACAGATGAATCAATGGGACGGGACGTATAGTGACGCAGGCACCTCATCGCACTTGTGAGAGATAGCCTAGGTGGGACTTGTATTTGTGGCTACTTTTATATACCTTTGTGACATAACTCTAGGCTCATAGCTTCTCGTAAGAGCTATAAGATAAGCCTAGAGATGCACATGTCACACTTAAAAGTAAACAGATAAAGCAATATGACACACGAACTAATAAAGCTACCCTATGCAAATGACGCGCTCGAGCCTGTAATCAGCGCTGAGACGATCCAGTATCACCACGGCAAGCACCTCAAGGGCTATGTCGACACACTCAATAAGCTACTTCCCGACTCTGATCTCAAGGATGCTTCTCTTGAGGAGATCGTCCGTAAGGCTGAGGGCAAGCTGTACAATCAGGCTGGTCAGGTGATGAACCACAACATGTACTTCCTACAGTTTGCACCAAACGCTGGTGGACACCCCGAGGGCAAGCTCGCTGACGCTATCAAGCGTGACTTCGGTAGCTTTGAAGCTTTCCAGACAGCCTTCAACGATGCCTGCACCTCACTCTTTGGATCAGGCTGGGCTTGGCTCGCTAGTGATGAGCAGGGCAAGCTCTCTGTCGAGAAGGAGCCTAACGCTGGTAACCCACTACGCAAGGGTCTCAAGCCTCTGATGTGCTTCGATGTATGGGAGCACGCTTACTACCTATCTTATCAAAACCGCCGTGCCGATCACGTCAAGGACCTATGGTCTATCATCAACTGGAAGGAGATCGCACGTCGCTACGAGGCGTAAGCAGATAGGCGCAAACCCGTAGAGCGATAGCTTAGTGGAGAGATTGGGGTGTGAGCAGTGAGACCTACTGGGTCGCAAAGCTTTCCTCCCAGTCTCTCTTCCTTATTATTAGGGGCGTAACGCAACAAGCTGACAATTTCAATACAGACTAAATAAGACACTATGAACTTTGTAACGCAAGACAAACTAGTCATCATCGGCGCTGCCGGCATGATCGGATCCAACATGGCGCAGACTGCTGCCATGATGCACCTTACTCCCAATATCTGCCTCTACGATCCTTTTGCTAAGGGACTTGAAGGCGTCTGGGAGGAGATGCGCCACTGTGGCTTCGAGGGGCTAAACCTAACCTTCACCTCAGACATTGCTGAGGCTCTTCGGGATGCTAAGTATATCGTATCCTCTGGCGGTGCACCTCGTAAGGAGGGTATGACTCGTGAAGACCTACTCAAGGGCAATTCTGAGATCGCTGCTGAGCTAGGACGCAACATCAAGAAGTACTGCCCCGACGTGCGCCATGTCGTGATCATCTTCAACCCCGCTGACATCACTGGTCTCGTCACACTTATCCACTCTGGGCTAAAGCCTTCTCAGGTGACCACCTTGGCTGCGCTCGATAGTACACGTCTACAGAGCGAGCTGGCTAAGCACTTTGGTCTCCAGCAGAGTCAGGTGACCAATACCCGCACCTATGGCGGTCACGGCGAGCAGATGGCTGTCTTCGCCAGCACGGCTCGTATTGATGGCACTCCGCTCACGGATCTCATCGGCACGGATAAACTGACGCACGACGAGTGGGCTGCACTCCAGCAGCGTGTCATCAAGGGCGGTGCCAACATCATCGCTCTGCGTGGTCGCTCCAGCTTCCAGAGCCCAGCCTACGTCTCTATCGAGATGATACGCGCGGCTATGGGTGGCGAGCCTTTCCGTTGGCCAGCTGGTTGCTTCGTCCGTGACAGCCGCTACGAGAATGTGATGATGGCTCGTGAGACAACTATCACACGCGATGGCGTAGCCTACAAGGAGGTCAAGGGTCTGCCCGACGAAGAGGCAGCTCTCGACAAGAGCTACGAGCACCTGCAGGCTATGCGCGAGCAGATCATACAGATGGGCATCATACCCGCTGTCGCTGACTGGCACAAGGTCAATCCTAACCTATAAGTATACCGTCCCTCGCTTCACTTAGAACTAAGAAGCGAAGCTCGACATCTGACGACCACGTGGACAGATCCGTGTGGTCGTCTTTTTGTCTACAAGAGGTTGAGTTGCCATGCAGGGCTGACGCATTATACCCTGTATCCTCCAAGGAGCTATTCCTGACGCCAACCGAGGAATAGATGGATTAAGTCTTGATACATAGCGCTATGGACTCACATTATAGCTACTCCTAGATCTCCATTGAGGTCAAT
>OKZM01000233.1_pt1 | contig 18974 bp, 14 predicted proteins | sample 1609131 | NCBI WGS metagenome assembly OKZM01 (sample SAMN02675049, study PRJEB24791) | human gut metagenome, SKBSTL061 | isolation source: stool | host: Homo sapiens | place: USA | reverse complement strand
TCGCCGTCGTCATAGAAGCCGTACAGGCCGCTGCGCTTGAAGTAATACTCGTTGTCGATGAAGTAAAAGACAACGCCGTCGCGCTCGGCTTTGAACAGGCCGCAGTACTGGCTGCGCCAGCCCACGGGCACGCTGAAGTTGGTGACATAGGTCAGCGTATCCTTGAATTTCAGGTCGCCGTACAGCGGCATAACGACGCGGGCGTCGATGCCGTCGCGGACCAGCGCCTTGGGCAGAGCGCCCGCAACATCGGCCAGGCCGCCGGACTTGGCAAAGGGTGCAGCCTCGCTGGCTGCGTACAGGATTTTCATAAGCACCTCCGTGCGAGTTTCACAAAATGAGGGCGAGGGAAAGTCTGGCTCTCCCCCGCCCTCTCATCAAAGTCGTCTCCGGGGAGAGGGAGTTCGACCTCTATGAGCGTTATGTCTCCCCTGTGTCAGCGTTTTGCTGGCGGGGGTATTTTATACGCTGTGGCCCTTGGCGACGAACACCGGGAAGGTGTCGGTGCCGGCCAGCTTCTTGTCCTCGGTGATGTGGACGTTCTTGTCGGTGACGACGTACTCCACATTGCAGTTCGGCTCAACAACGGTATCCTGCATCAGGACGCAGTTCTTGACAACAGCGCCCTTCTTGATCTTGCAGCCGCGGAACAGCACGCTGTTCTCAACGGAGCCCTCGATGACGCAGCCGTCAGCCAGCAGGCTGTTCTTGACAGAGCTGCCCTCCAGGTAGCGGGTCGGGTTATCGTCACGAATCTTCGTGTAGATGGGCGCGGGTCCGAACAGGGCGTCCATGCTGCCTTCCCGGAGCAGACGCATATTCTCGTCGAAGTAGCTCTTCATGTCGGAGACGCGGGCGACATAGCCGTCGAACCGGTAGGCATGGACGTTCAGCAGCTTGAGGTTGCGGGCCAGGATGTCGCGCTCGAAGTAGACGAGGCCGCGGACGGAGGCATCGTGGATCAGGTGGATCAGGCTCTCGCGCTCAATGATATAGATGTTCATGGCGAGGTTCTGCTCACCGATGCGGTAGTCGTTGGACAGAATCTCAACAACACGGTCATTGTCATCCAGACGGATGGTGTAGTTATCACTGCGGGCACCCTCGGGGATGGCGGCGCGGTTGTAAACCATCGTGACGTCAGCGCCGGATTTGACATGGGCATCGATCAGCTTATTGAAGTCGAAGTTCATGGCAATGTAGGAGTCAGACAGGATGACGTAGCGCTCCTTCTGCGCCTCGAGCCAGTTCAGGATGCTGTCCAGTGCGTCCACACGGCCGGAGTACAACTTGACGCTGCGCTCGGCAAAGGGCGGGACGATGTTCAGGCCGCCGCGCTTACGGGTCAGGTCCCACTCACGGCCTGCGCCCAGGTGATCCATCAGAGAGTGGTAGTTTTTACGCACGATGACGGACACGTTGTCGATGCCGGCGTTGGCCATGCTGGACAGCGTGAAGTCGATCAGGCGGTAACGTCCGCCGAACGGGATGGAGGCCATGGAGCGCTCCGCCACCAGTTCGGGAACGAGGTTATCATACGTATTGGCGAAAATGACGCCGAGAGCATTCACATTGCTGTTTACCATTGTTCCTCACCATCCTTTACATCGCTGGAGACCATTGCCTTGGGGCCAACCACTGCGCCCTTGCCGATGACGACGCCGGAGCCGACGGTGGCGACATCGCCGGGCTCGGCAATGTTCAGGCCGCCCTCGGGCATAGCGCCGACGGTTGCGCCCTCCTCGATTGTGACGTTCTCGGCCACGATGCAGTGCTTGACGGACGCACCGGCCTTGATGACCGTGCCGCCCATAACGACGGCTGCTTCCACCGTAGCGCCCTTCTCAACGACTGCGCCGGGGAACAGGATGGAATTGTTGACCGTACCGTTGACCTTGCAGCCCTCGGAGATCATCGAGTTGGAGATGGTGGCGTCGCTGCCGATCTGCTGGCAGGGACGGCCCGTGTTGCGGGAGTAGATCTTCCAGTTCTCATCGAACAGGTTGATGCCGGAATGCTTCGGGTCCAGGACCTCCATGTTGGCCTGCCACAGGCTGGAGATCGTGCCGACGTCCTTCCAGTAGCCGCTGAAGTGGTACGCATACATACGGCGGCCATCCTTCAGCAGGTTGGGAATGACGTTCTTGCCAAAGTCGTTCTCGGAGTTGGGGTCAGCCTCGTCCTCGCTCAGGTATTTCTTCAGGATGTCCCAGTTGAAGATGTAGATGCCCATGGAAGCCAGGTTGGACTTGGGCTCCTTCGGCTTTTCCTGGAAGGCGTTGATGCGGTCATCCTCATCGGTGACCATCAGGCCGAAGCGGGATGCCTCGCTCCATGGCACCTCCATGACGGCGACGGAGAACTCTGCGTTCTTCTCCTTATGGAAGCGCAGGAAGTCAGAGTAATCCTGCTTGCAGATCTGGTCGCCGGACAGGATGATGACATACTTGGGGTCATAGCGGTCAATGAAGGACAGGTTCTGATAGATGGCGTTGGCCGTGCCCTTGTACCAGTCGGAGCCGGAGGCCTGCTGGTACGGCGGCAGAACGTGAACACCGCCGTGCAGGCGGTCAAGGTCCCACGGCTGGCCGTTGCCGATGTACTCGTTCAGGACGAGGGGCTGATACTGGGTCAGGATGCCCACCGTGTCAATGTCAGAATTGACACAGTTGGACAGCGGGAAGTCGATGATACGATACTTTCCGCCAAACGGAACTGCCGGCTTGGCGAGCTTCTGGGTCAGCGCGTACAGACGCGAGCCCTGGCCGCCTGCCAGGATCATTGCGATCATTTCTTTAGCCATAAGATTTCTCCCCTTAAAATTTCGGCAGAATGCCGTTTTTAACATATATCCAAAGACGGCTTACACCGTCGTTTTGGCCTTGGGCGGACGTCCGCGGCGCTTGGGAGCCGCCTCGGTCACGGCGTCTGCGGCAGGGGCCGCAGTCTTGGCAGTGGTTTTTGCCGTCTTTTTGGCGGCGGGCTTGGCGGGCTTTTCCGCTGCCTTGTCCGCCGCCTTGGCGGCGCGCGGCTTGCGGGCAGCGGGCACGCTCAGGTAGAGGGTGGACAGCGGCGGCAGCGTCAGCGAAATATGCTGGTCGAAGCCGTGCATCGGGCCCTTCTTCGCCTTGACCGTGCCGTTGGTCACGCCGGAGCCGCCGTACTTCTTATCGTCGGAGTTGAGGATCTCCTTGTAGCTGCCGGGGTTCGGCACGCCCATCTGGTACTCCTTGCGCAGCACCGGGTTGAAGTTGCATACGACAAGCACCATCTTGCCCGCAGCGTCGCGGCGCAGGAACGCGATGACGCTCTGCTTGCTGTCGTCGGGCACGATCCACTGGAAGCCCTCCCAGCTGTAATCGACCTGCCACAGGGCGGGCGTGTCACGGTAGAAGTGGTTCAGATCCCTGACGTAGCTTTGCAGCTCACGGTGCTTATCGTAGCCGAGCAGCATCCAGTCGAGCGGCTTCTTCTCGTCCCACTCGATAAACTGGCCGAAGTCCTGGCCCATAAAGAGCAGCTTTTTGCCGGGATGGGCCATCATGTAGCCAAAGAAGGTGCGCAGGTTCGAGAATTTTTCCTCATAATCGCCGGGCATCTTGTTCAGCAGGCTGCACTTGCCGTGGACGACCTCGTCGTGGCTGATGGGCAGCACGAAGTTCTCACTGAACGCATAGAAGAAGCTGAACGTGACCTTGCCGTGGTTGCCGGCGCGGAAGAGCGGGTCGGTTTTCATGTAGCTGAGCATGTCGTTCATCCAGCCCATGTTCCACTTGAAATTGAAGCCCAAGCCCCCGTCGGACGCGGGCTTTGTGACCAGCGGCCAGGCGGTGGATTCCTCGGCGATTATCATTTTATGCGGATAGCGGCCCAGAATAGCCGTGTTCAGCTTCTGCAGGAAAGCGATGGCCTCGAGATTTTCCTTGCCGCCGTTGACGTTCTGCTCCCATTCGCCGTCCTTGCGGTTGTAGTCGAGGTAGAGCATACTGGCGACAGCATCGACGCGCAGACCGTCCACATGATAGCGATCCACCCAGAACATGGCGCTGGAAATCAGGAAGCTCTCGACCTCCTTCATGCCGTAGTTAAAGACCATCGTGCCCCATTCCTTGTGCTCACCGCGGCGGGGGTTGGGGTCCTCATAGCAGGGGGCGCCGTCGAACATGTACAGGCCGTAGCCATCCTTCGGGAAGTGGGCCGGGACCCAGTCCAGAATGACGCCGATGCCCGCCTGATGCAGCTTGTCGACGAAGGCCATGAAGTCCTTCGGCGTGCCGTAGCGGCTTGTCGGGGCAAAATAGCCCGTGACCTGATAGCCCCAGCTGCCGTCGAAGGGATACTCGGTGATGGGCAGCAGCTCCACGTGGGTGTAGCCCATTTCCTTTATGTACGGGATCAGCTCGTCGGCCAGCTCGGCATAGTTGTAGGGCACGCCGTTTTCGGGATCCTTCATCTTCCAGCTGCCGGCCTGCAGCTCGTAAATGGACATCGGGCTGTTGATGACATCCCGCTTTTCCTCGTCACTGACCCAGGCGGCATCCCCCCAGGTGTAGCCCTCAATATTATAGACCTTGCTGCCGTTGGATGGGCGGGTCTCGGTATGGAAGGCATACGGGTCAGCCTTATAGACCAGCTCATCCGCCGGGGTGGTGATGCAGTATTTGTAGACATCAAATTGTTTGATGCCGGGAACGAAGCGCTCCCAGATACCGTCCGTCACCTTTTCCATCGGGTGCTCGCCGGGCGTCCAGCTGTTGAAGTCACCCACAATGGAAACGGCCTTGGCGTGCGGTGCCCAGACACGGAACACCGCGCCGGCCTCGCCGTTTTCCTCGCACAGATGTGCACCGAAGTAGCGATAGGCCTCCTGATTGTTGCCCTGCTTGAACAGATAAATGGGCAGATCGGAGCTTTTGGGCGTTTCTTTGCGCTGTTTCAACGTAATCTCCCCTTTTGAGCGGTGCTGTAGTGGATACAGTACACCGACTCTGTATAATCTCTGTCTCTATATTACCTGTTTCTTACGGGAAATGCAAGGTCTTTTGTGTAATATTCTGCTAAAATTTTCGTATGTTACCCATTCGTTTTGTACAAGTTCGACATAAATCGGGTGTTTTTTCGGACAAATACACAAAAAAAGTCCCCTGTAAGGTGTTTTTTACACTTTGCAGGGGATTTGTGCAATCCGGGAATTATTTTCAGGTCCCGTAGATGTAGTACGGGTTCTCGCCGCTGTAGACGCTGCGGCGGTTCCAGACCGTGTGGGTGGCCAGATATTCGGCCCAGGCATGGTAGCCCGCCGCATTGAAGTGGACGCCGTCCTTCGTGGCGTAGTCGTCGATCTGGCTGCCGTCGGCGGGGTTGGTCAGGGCCTCGCGGATGTTGATATAGTAGCAGCCCTTGCGCAGCGCCATGTTGGCCAGCAGGTCGTTGACCGCGGCAATGCGGGTGTTGTCCAGACCGGGCTTGGAGGCGACCACATCCTCCTGTACGCCGGGGATGGACTGGATATAAATCGTCACACCGGGGTTCAGCTGCTCACGCAGCATATCAATGAGGCGCTCGTAGTAGGCGATAAAGCTGTCCTCACTGCCCTGCACGACGAGGTTGTTCGTGCCGACAAGGATATAGAGATAATCCGGCTGGCTGGCGGCAATGGTTTCCATCGGGGTCTCGTTCGCACCGGTGACGGCGTTCTTGACGCTGACATTGTTGACAAAGGTCTGCACGCCCGCGCTGACGTAGGTGGCGTAGTGGGCATTGTGGTAGCCCGTATCGTAGATGCCAAGGCCCGACGCGATGCTGTCGCCCGCGAAGGTGACGGTGTTGAAATAGTCGTTCGTCACGGTGCCCAGCATCGGGACGGCCACCATACGGTGATCGGTGTTGCGGTACTCGGTGTCGATCGTGGCCGCGACTGCCTCGGACTTGTCCCACGCGGCGGTATCGACGCCCGGCAGGATGCGCTGCGGCTCGGCAATGTCTGCCGGGGCCGCCGAGGGGGCCTCGGTGAACGCAGCGGCAGATGCGGCCTGCTCCGGCGTAGCGGATTCCGCCGGGGAAGTCTGAGCCGGGGCACTCTGCCGCGTGAACCAGAAGTAGCCCACGCCGATGCAGAGCGCCGCCAAAACAACGATGAGGATCAGGAACAGTCTGCGCTTGCGGCGCCTGCCTGCGACCTCATTGCGGTAGGTATAAAAATCAGCCATAAAAGCTCCTATTCTTTACGCAATCAAGCATGTATAGTTATTATACGCCGGAACCGCACCGGGTACAAGTGGCCACAGCAAATTTTACAGACCGAAAAAGGGACGTTTGCAAAAATTAGCTTGACGCTTTTCTCCTGTACCCCTATAATAAGAGTAAGAATAGACGTGACCAATCATCACAGAACGGAGGTCCTGCCCCATGGCATGGATGATCGTATCCGACAGCTCCTGCGAGATCCGCGAGCTGGAAAACCCGGCACCGGGCGTGCAGTTTGCCCTTGTACCGTTTAAAATCCGCGTTGGTGAACGCGAGTATGTTGACCTTGCCACGCTGAACACCCAGCAGATGCTGCAGGCCATGACCGACTACAACGGTGCCAGCACCACCGCCTGCCCCAGCCCCGAGGAATGGGCCGAATATTTTTTGCAGGCGGACAACGTGTTTGCCCTCACCATCAGCAGCAACCTGTCCGGCAGCTACAATGCCGCCATGGCCGCGCGCGAGATGGTGCTGGAGGAGCACCCCGAAAAGAAAATTTTTGTGCTGGACACGCTGAGCTGCTCCGGTGCGCTGGCCGGTGCTGCCGAGCTGGCCAACAAGCTGATCGGCGAGGATCAGACATTTGACGACATCTGCTTTGCGCTGAAAAAGTTTGCCGATAGCACCCACATCCTGTTTGCACTGGCGAGCTTTGACAATCTGGCCAAGAACGGCCGTGTCAACAGGGTAGTTGGTTTTATCGCGGGCCGCCTGAACATGCGCGTTCTGGGCCGCCGCACGCCGGACGGCAAGATCGACTTTTACTTCAAGACCCGCGGCGAGACCCGCGTGCTGGCAAAGATTCTGGAGCAGATGGACGAGGACGGCTACGACGGCGTACACCCGGTATTGATCAGCGAGTGCGGGAACCAGACTGCCGCCCAGCTGCTGCACCACGGCATTGAGGCCAAGTGGCCCGGTGCACCGGTGAAGATCGTGCCCTGCTCCGGCCTGTGCAGCTTCTACGCGCAGGATCAGGGCATCATTATCACGTATTGAGGCAAAAATATACCGCCGTGCATGGATTTGCACGGCGGTTTTTGTTTTGTTGACTTCCCTCGCCCGCGGGGGAAGGCATTCTTATTCCGGCAGCCGCTCCTTTACGAAATCCAGGAACGCCTGGGCGGCGGGGGCGAGGTTCTCGCCGCAGGCGAGACCAATCTCCATCATCTGGTGGGGATTCATCGGGCGCTCCACGACGCCGGGATAGCCGTCCTGGTGGTTGATGGCGTTGTTTACGCTGATGCCCAAGCCCGCCGACACCATGGCATAGGTCGCCGTGATGTCCATCGTGGAATAGCGCGCGTCGGGGCGGGCCTTCAGCTTGTCAAAAATCAGGGTGATGTCGGTCTCCATGCCCGGGTAGCTGTCGATAAACGGCTCGGTCTTCAAGCTTTCCACCGGGAAGGACTCGCGGTCCGCCAGCGGGTGGTTTTTGGGCAGCAGGACCATCAGCTCGTCCTGACGGATGGGCAGCCAGACCGGCAGCGAGTCACGGTGGCTGATGAGGCAGAAATCCGTGCGGTGATCCAGCAGCATCTCGGCCAGCTCGCTGCTGGTTCCGTTGACGATCTTGATGACCACGCCGGGGTGCCGTGTGCGGAACGCCGCCATCATCCGGGTGACCCACTCATAGTAGCAGTTATACGCCGTACCGATGACAATAGTGCCGCAGTCTGCGCCGCGTACCTTGGCTGCGGTCTGTTCCAGCCGCTCCTGCGCAAACAGCAGCTCACGCACCGACGGCAGCAGCTGGCAACATTCCGCGGTGGGCTGCACGCCGCTTTTGGCGCGGTGCAGCAGGGCAAAGCCCAGCTCCTTTTCCAGCGTTGCCACGCTGCGGCTGATGCCGGAGACCGTAAACCCCATCTCCTCCGCCGCCGCACGCAGGCTGCCGCGGTCGATTGCCTTTAATAAGATCTGCCAGCGTTCTGTATCCATCTTGTACCCCTTGTTGCTATATTTGCAATTTTGTAAAAATTGTGTTACGTTTTCATCAATCATAAGACAGAACGCCGGATTTGTCAAGAGCGGGAGGACGGAAATTAAAAAAGCCTCCCCCGGTTACGAGGGAGACGGCCCCAAGAGCCGGAGCTTGGGGTTCATCACTCTTTTATATTCCGCTCCTGCTTGCGCTTCATGCGCTCAAGCAGAGCTGCCTTCTGCTTGTCCCATTTGGCATCGTACTCCGGGGTAGCCGGGTCGATGCAGCGGGCAAAGCTCCAATGCAGGCCGTCGCGGCGGCTCAGCTTAAAGCGCAGATACCAGTGCCCGCAGTAGGGGCAGGCTGCTCTGGTAAAGTAGCCCGTGTTGCCGCGCTTGAGCCAGACCTCGTCGTTTTGCAGCGGCGCGCCGCACTCAGGGCAGTCGGCCTGATACAGCTCGGGCACGCTGCGGTAGTCGTCGTGTTCCATGCGGTTCATGAACAGCTGCACGTCGCGGCCCGTGTTCTCGGCACCGAGCAGCGCCTCGGTCAGCAGCTCCTCCTCCGTCGGATAGGTCGCGAGGCCCTCAGCCAGCGGCAGCTTGCGGCAGACCCTGGCCGTATAGAGCGCGTCGTCCAGTGCGTTGTGGAACGGTTCTTCCTTGGGGATGCCCAGGCGGTCCACAACGCTTTCCAGGGTCAGGCCCTCTCCCTCCTTGCGGGGGTAAGCCTGCAGGAAGATGCGCTGCAGGTCGTACCAGCGGTTCGGCCAGTTTTCATCCAGCCCGACGAGGAACAGGTTTTGCTTTAAAACCGGCACGTCGTCCAGACCCCACTCGGCCAGCTCGGCATCGTCGCCCGCCCAGTCAAGAAATTTCTGCAGGCCCTCCTTCATCGGCAGGCCCGCGTCCAGATCGCCCTGGGACAGACCCGTGACCTTGGCGATATGATGCTGCAATTTGCGGAAAATGTGCGGCTTGAGGTTGACCTCAAACGTATCCAGCACGTCGCCGCGGTCATTGATGCGGGCCGCGCCGATCTGAATGATTTCACCGCGCAGCGTCAGCTCTGTGCCGTGATAGAGGAAGGTTTTCGGCTGGTAGCCGATGTTCCATTCCAAATCGAAAACGATCAGATTCACAGGTCAGGTCTCCTCATTCAAAATAAACTTTTCCACTGCCAGGCCCACGCCGTCGTGGTCGTTATCGGCGGTCAGGTAGTTGGCTGCGGCCTTGACCGGCGGCTGGGCGTTGCCCATGGCCACGCCCATACCGGCCAGGCGTATCATCGGCAGGTCGTTCCAGCCGTCACCGCAGGCCATCAGGTTGGCGGGGGTCAGGCCCTTGGCGCGCAGCAGAATTTCCAGCGAGGTATCCTTGCCGACGCCGAGGGGCATTGTTTCAATAAAGAAAGGTGCGCTGCGGCAGATGGACAGCTTGCCCGCAAACTCCTGCTGCATCAGCTCCTCGACGTGCGGCATGTCGGCGGGGTCGCCGGTCAACAGCAGCTTGTTGATGGGGTAGGTCACCTCGGCGGGCAGGTTTTCCACCTTGCGCACGGGGATCTTGTTGATGCGGGCTTCCTCCAGCACGTAGGGGGCGTCGGGAACCTCGGTCACGATGCCGTTTTTATCGTAGGTCAGCGGCACGACGTTCCAATAGCGGCTGAACGTGCAGACCGGCTCGATCAGGTCTGCCGGGAAGGCATGCTGCACCAGCGTCTGTCCGGTCCGGCAGTCGATGATCTTGCCGCCGTTGTAACTCAAAATACAGCCGCCGTACTTTTCGAGCTCGAGCTCCCTGGCCAGCGGCTCAATGCCGACGGTGGGCCGCCCGCTGGCCAGCACGATGCAGACGCCGCGGCGGGCTGCCTCCTGCAATGCCGCCTTTGTGCGCGGCGTGATGACTTTTTCGGTGTTGGTCAAGGTGCCGTCAAGGTCCAGCGCCAAAACTTTATATTGCATGGTTATTCCCCCGGAATGCAGATTTGTGTATATTGTACTCTAAAATTGGGGATTATGCAAGCATCTTGCCTTCCCCTGTGGGGCTGCGCCCGCAGGCGCGTGTCGGAGTGCAACCGCCGTAGGCGGCTCTTAGCGCGTAGACTGAAGCTGCCCCCGCAGGGCCGGATGAGGGGCATGGTTGCCATTTTTACCCGTTGGTGGGATACCATGGCAGGGTCGGCCCTCATCAGTCAGTGGTCGGAGCCACTGACAGCTTCCCCCGCAGGGGAAGCCGTCTGTTATGATTAGCCATTTCTAACGTATTGACAAGCATTCTCACCTATGCTACACTATCCGAAGCAATAAGGGAGTAGTCAGCGCAGCGGTGGAGCAGCCGCCGCGCAGTTCTGCCAACACAATGAGCGTTTGCTCTGGCTTTACTTTAAACGACGAGACTTATCTGCCCGTTTTCACGGGTGGATAGGTCTTTTTTATTGTCTGCACCCTGCCAAAACGGAGGAGAAAATCATGACTTTATTCGACCTGATCCTGATTGCCGTCAGCCTCTCGATGGACGCATTCGCCGTCTCGATCTGCAAGGGGCTGTCCGTCCGCAAGGTAAGTCTGCAGCACGCTATGATCTGCGGCGTCTGGTTCGGCGGGTTTCAGTTTTTGATGCCTGCACTGGGCTATTTTCTCGGTGACCGCCTTGCCGCGCTGCTGACGAAGTTCGGTCCGTGGATCGCGTTTGTGCTGCTGGCGCTCATCGGTGCGAATATGATCAAGGAGAGTTTTGGCGGCGACGAACAGCTGGACGACGACTACTCCGCCAAAGCCATGCTGCCGCTGGCCATAGCCACCAGCATTGATGCGTTCGCCGTCGGCGTCAGCTTTGCAGCCATGCAGGTGGACATTCTGCCCGCTGCCGGGCTGATCGGCGTTATCACCTGCCTGCTGTCCGCCATCGGCGTCAAGGTCGGTGCCATGTTCGGCGACAAGTACCGCGCCCCTGCCGAGCGCATCGGCGGCATTGTGCTGATCCTGATCGGTGTCAAGACGCTGCTGACGGGGCTGGGTGTGCTGTAATTTGGTGTACCTGTAGGGGCCGGGCATGCCCGGCCCGCGGCTTACCCGCAAACGCCCGGATGAGCGGGCGGATATGGAATCCGCCCCTACGGCGTGGGGGTCGATGCTCGTCATCGCCCCGGAAGCGCCTGGGCTGCCGGAAGCTAACGGGTCGCGATGTGCGGTCCCTGCAACGCTGCAAGACAAGCAAAAACGCTCCGGGCGGTATGGAACATTTTCCATACCGCCCGGAGCGTCATTTATTATTGTAGGGTTCAGCGCAGCACCAGCTGTCCGTTCCCATCCGCATCCACGGTCAGGGTGTCCCCTGCCGTGTGGGCGCCGCCGATGATCTCCTTCGCGATCATCGTTTCCACATGGGACTGGATGTACCGCTTCAAGGGGCGGGCGCCGTAGATCGGGTCATAGCCGCCGTCGATGATGGCGTTCTTGGCCGCGTCGGTGACAACCAGTTTCAGCTGTTTTTCCTCCAGACGCTTGCGCAGGTCGGCCAGCATCAGGTCAACGATGGAGCCGATTTCGGTCTTGGTCAGGCTCTTGTAGTAGACAATGTCGTCCAGACGGTTCAGGAACTCGGGGCGGAACTGGCGCTTGAGCAGCTGGTCAATGGCGTTTCTGGCCTCGTCGGACAGCTCGTTGCTGCCGTTGGCACGGCTCTTTTCCAGATCCTCCAGAATCAGGTCGGAACCCAGGTTCGACGTCAGGATGATGACGGTGTTCTTGAAGTCCACCGTGCGGCCCTGGCTGTCGGTAATGCGGCCATCGTCCAGCACCTGCAGCAGGATGTTGAACACGTCCGGGTGGGCCTTTTCGACCTCATCGAACAGCACAACGCTGTAGGGGTGGCGGCGCACGGCCTCGGTCAGCTGGCCGCCCTCCTCATAGCCGACGTATCCCGGAGGCGCACCGATCAGACGCGAGACGCTGAATTTCTCCATATACTCGGTCATGTCGATACGGACCATGTTCTTCTCGTCGTCAAACAGGGCCTGCGCCAGCGCCTTGGCCAGCTCGGTCTTGCCGACGCCGGTGGGGCCGACGAAGATAAAGCTGGCCGGGCGGTGACGGCCAGACAGGTCGGCGCGGGCGCGCTTGATGGCCCCGGCCACGGCGTGGACAGCCTCGTCCTGGCCGATGATGTGCGCCTTGAGGGCATCCTCCAGCCCCTGCAGGCGGCCATACTCGGTCTCTTTGATCTTCACAGCAGGCACACCGGTCCAAAGCTCAATGACCTGTGCGACGTCGTCCATGGTCACTTCAATTTCCGCGACCTTCAGCTGCAGGGCGGGCAGCTTTTCGCGCTGCTTCGCCAGATCGGTTTTGACCGCGGCCAGTGCCTCGTAGTCGATGGCAGCGTCCTGGCCGTTCTGCGGCTCGGGGTTCTCCAGTTCGTGCTCGCGGGTCTCCAAATCGGTCACGGTGCGCTGGGTCGCCATGAGCTCTGTAATTTCAGGATGGCGCAGGTTGCAGCAGGCGCAGGATTCATCCAGCAGGTCAATGGCCTTGTCCGGCAGGAAACGATCCGTGATGTAGCGTTCCGACAGCTTGACGATGCTCGTCACGATGGGGTCGGACACACGGACGCAGTGGTGCTTTTCATAGTAGACGCGGATGCCCTTGATGACCTCGATGGTGTCCAGCAGCGACGGCTCCTCGACCTTGACGGGCTGGAAACGGCGCTCCAACGCGGAATCCTTCTCGATATACTTGCGATACTCGGCAAACGTCGTTGCGCCGATGACCTGCATCTGCCCGCGGGACAGCGCGGGCTTCATGATGTTGGCGGCGTTCATAGAGCCGTCGGAGTCGCCCGCGCCGACGATGGAGTGGATCTCATCAATAAACAGGATGATGTTGCCCGCAGCCTTGACCTCGCTGATGAGGCCCTTGACACGCTGCTCAAACTGGCCGCGGAACTGGGTGCCTGCGACGAGGGACGTCATGTCGAGCAGGTAAATTTCCTTGTCCTGCAGACGCGCGGGGACCTTGCCCTCGGCAATGCGCTGGGCGATACCCTCGGCAATCGCAGTCTTGCCGACACCGGCCTCGCCGATCAGGCAGGGGTTGTTCTTCTGGCGGCGGCACAAAATCTGGATCGTGCGGTAAATTTCGCGGTCACGGCCAATGATGCGGTCCGTCTTGCCGTCGCGGGCCTTCTGGGTCAGGTTCTCGCAGTAGGTCTCAAGGAACTTGCGGCGGGGAGCCTTTTCCTTCTTGCCGTTTTTGGGCTTGGTGTCGTCCTTATTCTGGCGCGCACCAAAGCCAAACGGGAACACGGGGCTGCCGCCCGGGACAAAATCGTCCTGCGGGGCGGGCTCGTCACCGGCGTCGGTGTCGTCGCCGTTCATCATGGGGGCCAGCATGCCGGAGTCGGAGGCCTCCTGCAAAAAGCTGGACATCCGCTCCTCCATGTTTTCCAGATCCTGGTCGGACATGCCGAACTGTTTCATCAGATCATCCACAGGCTGGATGTGCATGGCACGGGCGCAGGTCAGGCAGTAGCCCTCCTGCACGGTCTTGCCGTTTTCAAGCCGCTGCACAAACACGACAGCGGGGCGTTTTTGGCATTTAACACAAAGCATTTACTTCACCTCTATGAAAAGTGCCCGATAAGAGGCACGTGGGATTGCGATAAATTGTTGTAGGGGGCGGCGTTCTCGACGCCCGGCGGGCGGATAGGAAATCCGCCCTACGTAGGGCGGGCAGTCCCCTGCCCGCCGCACCGCAGCTACACTACTATTATTAAACAAACCCTGCCAAATTGCAAGTTTTGGCGGGGCTTGTTCAGAATTTGTTTAATAATGGAGCAAAAACGGGTTGAACGCACCAAAAAGGCTGTACCCGACGCTGCGCTGCAAAACGCCGGTGGTCAGCCAGTCGATCTGGCCGGTGGTGATGCTGGCGGCGAACCAGAGCAGCAGCGCCAGCAGCCAGCAGTCGAACGCGCCGGTCACAAGGCCCAGCACCAGACCCAGCAGCCGGTTGGCACCGCCCACCAGCGGGATAAGATTGACGCCGCGCAGCAGCCGCACCAGCAGGGCGAACACCCAGCGCACGATCATGCAGAGCAGCACAAACAGCAACGCCTGCACCAGCGGCAGGAAAAGCGGCTCCAGCAGGGCGTTGATTTTTTCGGGCAGCTGGTTCCCGGCAGTCTGCAGACCCGCGGCCAGCGCGGCACGGATGGATTCCGGCAGAAAGTCCAGCCCCTGCACCGCAGCGGCAATATCGCCGCCCGACTGTGCGACGGCCTGCTCGACCCGGGTGGAGACGGAGTCGCTGAAAAAGCTAAGGTAGACTTCCGGGGCCAGCGTGCGGCTGCCCCAGAAGGCAATGCCGACGCCCAGCACCGCGCCGATCAGCTCGGTCAGCCCGGCGAGAAAGCCCTTCTGCCAGCTTTTGACAGCGGCAAAGGAAAATACGGCCAGAAAAATAAAATCATAGACAAGTGAGGGAGAAAAAGACATAGATAGGTACTTCTTTCTGTTGGATTACTTGCGGGTCGAAAGGCTTCCCCCGAGGGGAAAGCTGTCAGCGGCCCCGCCCGCTGACTGATGAGGGCGAACCTTGCCATTATTGCCCGCAAATTGGTTATTGCGGCAAGGCAGCCCCTCATCCGGCCCTGCGGGGCCACCTTCCCCCAAGGGGGAAGGCTTCGGAGCTACTCGGCTGGCTTCGCCAAAACGTCCGCCTGACTGCCGGTAAAGACCAGCGTCTGCTTACCGTGCAGGACCGCCAGCGGGCGGGACGGCAGGCCGGTCTGCACCCAGTTCTGCACGCCGTCATAGCCGTAGCACTCGACGGCATCGGGGCAGAGCAGATAAATGTCGGTGTCGGTGGCCGAGACCGCAAACGCCTGCCGTGCGGGAATCTCCGACATAACGGTGAGGCTTTCGGACAGGGTGACCAGGCTGTTGCCGCCGTGTACGTTCAGAAGCAGCGCGGTCTGGCGGCGTCCGGGCGCAACGCTTTGCAGCGCGGCCCCGCCGTAGTCGTAGCGTGCGACCTCGGCGGCGGTGCGGGGGTCGATAACCGCAATGTAGGTGTCAAACACGGCCATGACGCGGTTCTCGCTCTGCCAGTCCAGCCGCAGCAGCATGCTGCCCGCGTCGGCGGTGTAGAGCAGCCCCTCGGTGCCGGAGTCGAGGCTCATAAAGTAGACCGAGCAGTTCAGCTGCCCGTCCCGCGCGGCAATCATGCCCGAGGCAAACCTGCGGTTGTCGGGGGCAAAGTCCAGCGCAATCGGTGTGCCCATCGACTGGGGCATCCGCCAGCTGTACAGCTCCCGCATCGAAGGGTCATAGATGTGTACCCAGCCGGCAAAACGGTCCGCGTCGGTCACGACGGCCAGCGAGTTGTTGTTTGACATGGCGCAGAGCAGAATGTCCTCGTCAAAGCGCTGTGTGTAGAGCGTGCGGGTGCGGCTGCATACGGTCAGCTCACTGCCCGCGCGGTTGTAGACCACAAAGTGGGTGCCGCCCACAGCCAGCACGGGCCGTGCGTAGGACGGCTGCAGGCTCAGAATTTTGGAGCCGTAGGCCGAGTAGACGAGCACATCCTCATTGCCCAGCTCGACGAAGCCGTCCGCCAGCGGTTCGATTTGCAGCGGCTCGGTGATGCCGGTGGTGGTCGGCCAGCCGCCGTCGGCGCGGTTCAGATAGAGCGACGCACTGTCCACGGCATCACCCAGCAGCGCCAGCGAGGCCGACAGTGTGCCGGTCACAACGGTGAGCGCCAGCGCCAGCACAATGATAATGACGATCAGGACGGTGAGCCGCCGCTGCTGGCGCTGCTTGTAGAGCGGCGTCAGGGATTTGAGCCGCGCGGCGCTCTGCGCGGACGGCTGCTCGGACGTCCGGGACGGCGGGCTGTCATCGCGCCGCGGTGTGGGAGCGGTGCGCGGCGTGCGTGCGCGGTCTGCGTCGCGGGCGGCGGCGTCCAGGACCCGCCTCTGCTCACGCGCCAGCCGCTGCAGCAATGCCTGCCGATCTCTGTCCGCCTTACTCATAGGTGGGCCCCCTCCTTTCCGGAAAAAATTTGTGCGTATGGGTTGGTTTGTAGGGAGGCGTCTTGACGCCTCCGGGCCGTTAGCGGCGGTGGTCAGGCTCCGCGGAGGGGTCAAGACCCCTCCCTACGGTACGCCATTAAACGTCATCCAACCCGGGATAGTCTACTTTCTCCAAAAACAGCCCTTTTGCGGGCAACGTCGGCCCGGCCCGGCGTCGGTCCCCGCTTTCCAGCAGGGCGGGGATGCTCTCCGGCGTCCGCTTGCCAAGACCTGCGTCCGCGAGCGTGCCCGCCAGAATGCGCACCATATTATAGAGGTAGCCGTCGGCGGTCACGGAAATTGTAAACAAATCGCCGTTCTGTACAACGGTACAATCCGTAATCGTCCGCACGGTATCCCCGTGGGCGGCGGCGCTGGACCCGGACGCGCAGAGGGCGGAAAAATCGTGCGTGCCTATGAACTGCGCCGCAGCGGCCTGCATGGCGGCCAGGTCGAGCGCGGCCCCTACCCTGTGGCAGGTGTCGTAGGTGAACGGATCATCCACCCGCGCGTTCAAAATGTAGTAGCGGTAGGTCTTGGCGTGGGCGGCGTAACGCGCGTGGAAGCCGTCCGGCACGGACCGGATGTCCACTGCGCGGATGTCCGGCGGCAGGTGGGCGTTGAGCGCGGGCACGATTTTCTGCATCGGCACTTTGCCAGTATAGCAGAAGCTGAGCGCGAAACGTCGCGCATGGACGCCGGCATCGGTGCGGGAGCAGCCCTTGACGTCGGGGCGGCAGCCGAACACCGCCTGCATCGCGTCCTGCAAAACCGCGCAGACCGTGGGCGCATTTGGCTGGACCTGGAACCCGGCATAGCGGGTGCCCTTGTAGCTTATCCAAAGTAGATAGGTCATAGTTCACCTGAAATCGTAGGGGCGCATTCTATATGCGCCCGCAAGGCGGCTGATTCTTACGCCAGTCCCGGCACAAAGAATCGTGTGCAGGCAATGGCCACCAGCGCCACGGCAATGACCGCCAGGCATTTGAAGTCCTCGCCGGTGAATTTCAACTGCTTGAGCCGGGTGCGGCCCTCGCCGCCGTGATAGCAGCGGCATTCCATCGCCATGGCCAGCTCGTCGGCGCGGCGGAACGCCGAGATGAACAGCGGAATCAGGATCGGCACAAGCGCCTTGATGCGCTGGGTAAATGTGCCGCTGTCCAGCATCGCGCCGCGGGCCTTCTGGGCGTTCATGATCTTTTCCGTCTCCTCGATCAGAGTCGGGATGAACCGCAGCGCAATCGTCATCATCATGGCCAGCTCATGCACGGGAAAGTGCAGCTTCGCCAGCGGGCGCAGCAGGCTCTCGATGGCGTCGGTCAGCACGATGGGACTGGTCGTGTAGGTCAGCAGGCTCGTGCCTGCGATCAGTGCGCAGACGCGCACCGCCAGCAGGATGGCATACTTGACACCTTCGACGTAAATGTTCAAAATCCAGAAGTGCACAAGCGGCTCCCCCTGCCCCGTGACGAAGAACAGGTTCAGCACCGCCGTAAAAATCACGATGGGCACGATGGGCTTTAGGCTTTTCAAAATCATCTTGCCGGGAATCTGTGCTACCTTGTACAGCGCGGCCAGCAGCAGGATGGACAGTGCCAGCCCCAGCGGGTTCGGGGCCACAAACAGCACGACGATATAGGCAATCGTCGCGACCAGCTTGAGCCGCGGGTCGCAGCGGTGCAGGATGGAATGCCCGGGAAAATGCTGACCTATCGTAATATCTTTAAGCATTTGTCCCACCTCCCTGTTTGGCGGCCAGCGCCTTTTGAATCGTTTTGACCGCATAGGGGATCGTGTAGACGTCCGCGGAAATGTCCAGCCCCATCTGGCGCAGCTTTAAAAAGATCTGCGTGACCTGCGGCACCGAAAGCCCCAGCTCCAGCAGCTCCTGCGCGCGGGCAAAGACGTTTTCCACCGTGTCATACATGGCAATTTTGGCGCGGTGCATGACCAGCACGCGGTTGGCGTACTTGGCAATATCCTCCATCGAGTGGCTGACCAGCAGCACCGTGATGCCGGTTTTCTCATGGTAGTCCCTGATCTGGCTCAGGATCGTGTCGCGGCCCTCGGGGTCCAGACCGGCGGCGGGCTCGTCCAGCACCAGCACGCGGGGGTGCATGGCCATGACGCCCGCAATCGCAACGCGGCGCTTCTGCCCGCCCGAAAGCTCAAACGGGCTTTTTTCCAACAGCTCATCGGACAGGCCGACGAACGCGGCGGCCTCCCTGACGCGGCGCTGGACCTCGGCCTCGTCCAGGCCCATGTTGCGCGGGCCGTAGGCGATGTCGCGGGCGCAGGTCTCCTCAAACAGCTGGTACTCGGGGTACTGCATGACAAGGCCGACGAGAAAGCGGAAGCTGCGCAGGTCTGCGCCCTGCTCCCACAGGTCCCTGCCGTCCACAAGGACGCGGCCCGACGTTGGGCGGTTCAGGCCGTTGAAATGGCTGATAAGCGTGGATTTTCCGCTGCCCGTCGAGCCGATGATACCGACAAAGTCGCCCTCCTCGACGGTGAAGGACACGTCATCCAGCGCCTTCGTCGCGTCGGGCATACCCTGGTTATAGATGTAGCTCAGGTTTTCTACACGAATGATTTCGGACATAGTTGTTCCTTTCCCGCCAAATATCGCCCGCAGAGGGTGCAATTTTGGCCTGTGGTGGGATGTTTTACAAATAAAAAATAATAAATAAGAAATAATAAAGAAGGTGGCGTTTTTGCCGAAAGGC